>JGI24695J34938_10001776_pt1 | contig 17795 bp, 17 predicted proteins | sample TergutCo191P3_FD_34938 | JGI IMG/M metagenome (IMG submission 34938)
CTGATAAAATCATTTTTTTGCATTTTTAATGCCGAAGCAAGTTTTGACAGGTCATTTTCAGAGAGATATACAAAACCAGCGTCATAACGACAGCAAGCAGAACAGCGTTTACATGAAAATCTGAGACCAGAAGCATAAAACGGCATTTTTTCCATGGTTAAATGAATTTATACCATAGTTTAAATTGTTTATCAACTGGTTATTCNGCATTAGTCNCTAATAACTCNTCTTTTAGCAGTTGATAGAGCAANTCTAAATTAGTCCGGGCTTCGCTGTTGTTATGATCGATTTTTAAAGCTGTTTCCCAGTTGGAAATAGCCATAATATAGTCGCCTTTTTTCCCATAGGCGTTGCCGCGGAGGGTATAAGCGGTAGTCGAACTTCCGTCTAATTTAATTGCGTGACTGCAATCTATGATAGCCCTGTCCAATTCATCAATTTCGTAATACGCGCGCGCTCTGATGATATAAGAAATGACTAAGTTTGGATCGAGTTTTAAAGCGAGGTCGCTGCTGCTGATTGCATTATGATAATCNCCGTTAATGAGATAGTCCATGCTTCTTTTTAAGTGCTGATGAGCGGAATAACTATAATTTTGCGCGTTTACACCGTGAATTGATACAGAAAATAAAACACATGCAAGTGCGAAAAAAACGGCATTTTTCTTCAAGTTTATTAAATCCTTAACTATATAATAACATAAAATTTAGTATTTTCCAATATCTTTTCTGTAATGCGCTCCATCAAAATTAATAGCGCCCGCAGCTTTGTAGACCTTTTCAAGCGCCGCATCCATCGCTGCCGCTGCCGCTGATACGCAAAGCACTCTGCCGCCCTTTGTTAAAAATTGACCGTCTTTAAATTCAGTTCCGGCATGATAAACAATAACGCTGTTATCTTCGATTCCGCCTTTTTCGTTAAGTCCGCCGATTTTAAATCCTGTTTTATAAATTTCCGGATATCCTCCGCTTGCAAGCACAACACATGCGCAGCTTTCATTTTTCCAGCGAATATCGATACCGTCTAATTTACCGTTTGTTACAGCTTCCATAATCTCCAATAGATCAGTTTCCAATAATGGTAGTATTGCCTGAGTTTCCGGATCTCCGAAACGGCAGTTGTATTCGATTACCATAGGACCTTTTTCCGTAAGCATAAGTCCGAAGTAAAGGCAGCCTTTAAACGGACATCCTTCTTCCTGTAACGCGCGGACAGTCGGAAGAAAAATATTTTTTTCGCAAACTGCCGCTATCTCTTTTGTGTAGTGAGGATTAGGCGCGATAACGCCCATACCGCCTGTATTAAGCCCCTTGTTACCGTCAAAAACCCTTTTGTGATCCATCGAAGAAATCATGGGTACAATTGTTTTGCCGTCTGTAAATGAAAGCACTGTAACTTCCGGTCCTGACAAAAATTCTTCAATAACAATCTGAGAGCCGCTGTCTCCGAATTTTTTTTCACACATGATTTCATTTGTTGCAGCTAACGCTTCGGCTAAATCCGAAGCGATAATTACGCCCTTTCCGAGCGCAAGACCGTCAGCTTTAATGACAACAGGAAAGGAAATATTTTCCGATTTTAAATATAAAACCGCTTTTTGCGAATCGGAAAAAACCTCGCAGGCGGCGGTAGGAATATTATATTTTTTCATCAGGTTTTTTGAAAAGACTTTGCTGCTCTCGATTTTAGCCGCCGCTTTTTTAGGACCAAAACAGCGCACGCCTTTTTCTTCCAGCGCGTCAACCATGCCAATTGCAAGCGGATCATCAGGAGCTACAACAACATAGTCAATAGAATTTTTTATTACGAAATCCGTCATTGCCGGAATGTCAACTGCTTTAATGGAGACACACAGCGCATCGCAGCCGATTCCGCCGTTTCCAGGAGCCGCGTAAAGCTGTGTTATGCGCTCATTTTTTTTTAGTGATTTAATGATGGCGTGTTCCCTTCCGCCGCCGCCTGCAACCAATACTTTCATTAATCCCCCTTTATCTCTCCCTTGCAGTACATTTCTACAGCTTTTGGCAGGAGAACCCATTCAGCTTCGCGCATTACGCGCTGCTGCAGCGTTTCAGGAGTATCACCGGAAAGGACATCAACCGCTTTTTGCAGAATTATTTTGCCGCCGTCTACTGTATCGTTTACAAAGTGAACGGTCGCACCGGTTACTTTTACGCCGTGTTCAAGGACTGCTTTGTGAACGCGAAGACCGTAAAAGCCTTTTCCGCAAAAAGACGGTATCAGAGACGGATGAACATTTATTATTCTGTTTTTATATAATTTTAAAGTCTGCTCTCCAATTATCGATAAAAATCCCGCAAGGACAACAAGATCAGCGTTGCTTTCAGCTAACGCGGCGGCTAAAGCTGCGTCAAAATCAGAAACTTGCGCGTATTCTTTTCTTTCGATAATGAGCGTCTTTATTCCAGCTTTTTGCGCGCGTTCAAGAGCGAACGCGTCCTTAACAGAAGAAATAACAAGGGATAATTCACCGCCGCCGGTACTCCCCACTTTTTGAGCGTCAATTAAAGCCTGAAGATTTGTTCCTCCTCCGCTTACAAGAACGGCTATTTTAATCAAATTGAACTCCGGTAATGTTATCACGAACTTCGCCGATTACATACGCTTTTTCTCCAAATGACTGCAATAGCCTGACCGACTCGTCCGCTTTTTCTTCTGATGTGATTACGCACATTCCTGCGCCCATGTTATAAGTGTTAAACATATCCCTTTGCGGTATGTTTCCCTGCGCGGCAATCAGTTTAAATATTTCCGGCGTTTGTACCGCGCTGACTTTAATGACCACTCCAAGATTTTCGCCGAAGGCGCGCGGGATATTTTCCTGAAAGCCGCCGCCTGTTATGTGACATACCGACAGGGGCGGCAGTTTTTCAAAAAGCTGTAAAATAGATTTAACATAAATTCTTGTAGGAATTAAAAGTTCCTCGCCCAATGTTTTTCCAAGCTGCGGGAAATGTTTATTAAGAATACTGCTGTCATCATCAATTTTAAAAACTTTGCGCGTAAGCGAAAAAGCGTTTGAGTGTACCCCTGATGACGCAAGAGCGATTATCACATTGCCTTTCTTTACATTATTTTTATCTGGGATTTGAGATTTTTCGGCAATACCTACAGAAAAACCGGCTATATCATATTCGTCTTCGCCCATCATTCCGGGATGTTCCGCGGTTTCTCCTCCAACAAGAGCGCATTCTGCCTGAACACAGCCTTCCGCGACTCCGGAAACTATTTGCTCAATTTTTTCCGGTTTGTTTTTTCCTGCCGCAATGTAATCAAGAAAAAACAAGGGCTTCGCTCCGGCGCAGATAATATCGTTTACACACATTGCCACACAGTCAATTCCGATAGTATCGTGCTTATTCATTAACATCGCGATTTTTAATTTTGTCCCTACTCCGTCTGTTCCCGAAACAAGAACCGGCTGTGAACCTGTTTTTGGAAGGGCGAAAAGCCCTCCGAAACCGCCGATGTTTTCAAGCATCCCGGGAATTTTTGTCCTTTCAACATGTTTTTTAATAAGCTCAACAGAGCGGTAACCCGCGGTAACATCAACTCCCGCGTTTTTATAACTTTCGCTGAAACTGTTATTCACTGATTTGTTTCTCCGATTTTTTGATCGTACCTGCTCTTTGGAAATTTCTCCGGCTCGGGAATCGGATACTTCCCTGTAAAACATCCGTCGCAGAAACCGCATTTTGCGTTAGCTGCAATTTTTGCGACGTGATCTATGGAAAGAAAACCGAGGCTGTCGGCGCCGAGATATTTGCAAATTTCCGCAGTAGTCATTTTGCAGGAAATTAAACTATCGCGGTTTGGAATGTCAGTGCCGAAATAGCAGGGATTAATAAAAGGCGGAGAAGAGATGCGAAGATGAACTTCTTTCGCGCCTGTTTCGCGCACAAGTTTTACTATTCTTTTCATTGTTGTTCCTCGGACGATTGAATCGTCTATCAAAACAACGCGCTTGTCCTTGATTGTAGCTTCGACTGTATTTAGTTTGATGCGGACAGCTTTATCGCGCTCTTCCTGGGTCGGCTGAATAAATGTTCTGCCTATGTAACGATTTTTTATAAAACCGACTCCATATGGTATCTTTGATTCGCGCGAATAGCCGAGGGCGGCATCAAGACCGGAATCGGGCACTCCGAAAACAACATCAGCTTCTACAGGATACTGGAGAGCCAGAAATGAGCCTGCGCGAAGACGCGCGTTATGCACGCTTTCACCTTCGATAACAGAATCGGGGCGCGCGAAATAAATGTATTCAAATACGCAGATACCGCTTTGTTTACCGCAGTGCGTCTTAATGCTTCGAATTCCTTCCTTGCTTGCAACAACGATCTCGCCAGGTTCAATGTCCCGTATAAATTCCGCGCCGATGCTGTCAAGAGCGCAGCTTTCCGAGGCGAATACAATATCGCCGCCGAGAGAACCCATGCACAACGGACGGAATCCGCGCGGATCGCGCAGCGCAATCAGTTTGCCAGGCGACATGATTATAAGCGAATACGCGCCTTCTATTTCGTTCATCGCCGCGCCAGCCGCCTCTTCTATCGAATCTGTATTAATTCTTTTTCTTGTGATGATATTTATAATTATTTCAGTGTCGCACGTTGTGTGAAAGACTGTTCCTTCCTTCTGCAGTTTTTCGCGCAGCGCGGCTGTGTTTGTAAGACTCCCGTTATGTGCAATCGCCATTGAGCCTTTGATGTGCCTTACAACAAGAGGCTGGGAATTTGATCTGTTTTTCTGGTGCATGGGCGAATAGCGCACATGACCTACCGCCATATTGCCTTTGCCAAGTTTCTCCAGGGCTTCTTTGGAAAAAACATCCGGCACCAGCCCAAGATCGCTGTGGTACTCCATTATCCCGTCGCTGCAAACGGCAATCCCGCAGCTCTCCTGCCCTCTGTGCTGAAGTGCGTATAACGCCAGATAAGCCTGAGAAGCTACATCGGTGTTCTTATTTTTTGAGTATATGCCGAATACTCCGCATTTATCGCTTATCTTGTCATTCATAAATTACCTTAATTTCTCCTGTAACAGATTATCTTTCTCGATTACTTTATTCTCCATGTCGGTTTTCATTGCTTTTAATTTATCCGCAAGAGATTCATCGCTTAACGCGAGAATTTGAGCGGCTAAAATTGCTGCGTTATCGGCGCCGTCTATGGCTACTGTAGCAACAGGGATTCCCGGCGGCATCTGTACCATCGCCAAAAGCGCGTCCAAACCGTCCAATGATGATTTTATTGGTATTGCGATAACCGGAAGCGTAGTGTGCGCAGCGAGGACTCCTGCAAGGTGAGCAGCCATTCCTGCGGCTGCGATTATCACTCCAAAACCGTTTTTTTGCGCGTTTTTTGCAAAATCCGCGGCTCTATCCGGCGTACGGTGAGCGCTCATTACATGCGCTTCGAAAGGAATGCCGAAATCTTTTAATTTTTTAAATGATTTTTCCAATACCGGTAAATCGCTGTCACTTCCCATAATAACCGCGGCTTTCTTCATAATAGCACCTATCCTAATATTTGGTATATTTACTCTATCATTTTTTGCCAATTTTGAATACTATCTATAGATAAGGAGATTTATATGACCAATTATCGATTCGAAACAATACAGGTTCACGCAGGGCAGGAAAAACCGGATCCGGCTACAGATTCGCGCGCAGTGCCGATATATCAAACCACCTCTTATGTTTTTCCAAGCTCAAAATCGGCGGCAGATCGTTTTGCCTTAACCGAGGCTGGAAATATTTATACACGAATTATGAATCCCACATGGGATATTTTTGAACAGCGCATGGCGGCTTTGGAAAAAGGCGTTGCCGCACTTGCTTTGGCATCAGGTCAGGCCGCTTCCACTATGGCAATACAAAACATAACGCGCGCAGGAGATCACATTGTTGTTGATACTCAAATATACGGCGGAACATACAATCTATTCGCTCATACATTCGAAGACATGGGAATAGAAACCACGTTTGTAGACGGAAGNGATCCCGCGAATTTTGAAAAAGCCATTAAGCCAAATACCAAAGCGGTCTTTTTTGAAACGATGGGCAATCCCAATTCCAGCATTGTAGATATCGAGGCTGTTTCCGCCATCGCCCACAAACACGGAATTCCNGTTATTACAGATAACACATTCGCAACTCCGTATCTTTTGCGTCCTCTGGAACTTGGCGCTGATATTGTTGTTCATTCGGCTACCAAATTTATCGGCGGACACGGAACATCAATCGGCGGCATAATCATTGACGGCGGAAAATTTGACTGGGCGCAGAATGATAAATTCCCCGGTCTTTCAAAACCAAATCCAAGTTATCACGGCGTTGTATTTACAGACGCTGTAAAAAATCTTGCGTACATCATCAANGCGCGCACTACTCTGTTACGCGACACCGGAGCCGCGCTCTCTCCCTTTAACGCATTTTTATTTTTACAGGGGCTTGAGACGCTTTCATTGCGCGTTGAACGCCATGTGGAAAACGCGCTTAAAGTTGTGGACTTCCTGAAAAACCATCCGCAGGTAGAAAGAGTTAACCATCCTGTGATGCCGAATCACAGGGATCATAAACTTTACAAACGGTACTTCCCAAAAGGAGCAGGTTCAATCTTTACATTCGAAATTAAGGGAGACTCAGAAAAAGCAAAAGTCTTTACAGAAAAACTCAAGCTCTTTTCGCTTCTTGCAAATGTTGCCGATGTTAAATCGCTTGTTATCCATCCTGCTTCCACAACACATTCGCAGATGACTGAAAAAGAGCTTCTGGAAAGCGGAATTAAACCCAATACGATAAGACTTTCAATCGGGACAGAACACATAGACGACATTATCGAGGATCTAAAACAGGGGTTAGAATGAGTCAGGAGTGAGATATGTTTAAGAAACAAATATTTATATCATTAATTATCTTTTGCTTAATCGTATCGTGTTCCAGGCATGATGAACTTTCGCTTGATGAGTATGAGGCTCAGGGAGTTGAAGGACTTGCTGAACTTCTTGCGAAAACTGTAAGCAAACCATGGAAAGGCGAAGAGTTTTTACCCGGAAAAATCGGCGGAACATGGTATTCCGCCATGAGAACCGAACCTAAAAGTTTTAATTATATAATTGCAGAACAGGATAGTGATACAAGCTCTGTTATGCGCAATATGAATGATTTTTTAATTTATTATGATGTGGTAGCGCGCGGCTGGAAACCGCTGCTCGCATCTCCTGAAATAGTCATCAATGAAGCAAACGATACCATGCAGGTTATTTATACGCTCCGCGATGATATTTACTGGACTTATTACAATTCAAACAGAAGAATAAAAGTTACAAGCGACGATGTTATTTTTTGGTATAATGAAATAGAAGGCGATCCTGCTGTGGGAAGCTCAGGTTATTATCAGCAGTTTGTTATGATGCCTGACGGCAGCGAAGATCGCGTCACCATAAGCAAAATTGATAACTTGCGTTTTTCATTTAATTTTCCGCGCATAATCGCAGATCCTCTTTTATCAACTAACATGGATTTTGGTCCCATGCATATTTATGAGCCTGCGAAAAGAAACGGCGGAGCAGACGGACTGAGAACTATCCACACTGTAGCGGAAAATCCTCAAAATATTCCGTCCATAGGCGAATGGTTTTTGGTTGAATACACTCCCGGGCAGAGGCTTTTATATAAACGAAATCCAAATTACTGGAGAAAAGATTCCGCCGGCGTTTCAATTCCATACGTTGAGGATTTGATTGTCCGCATAATTCCTGAGGAAAATACGCAGCTTCTTCTTTTCCAGAAGGGTGAAATTGATTCATACAGTCTTCGTCCTGAAGATTTGGACACTCTTGTAAACAAAGGAGACGGAAGTTACACGGTCTTTAATTCAGCCGGAGGTTTAACAGCCAGCTTTTGGACATTTAATCAAAATCCTGTTAATTCAGGCAAACCTCAGTATGAATGGTTTACGCAAAAAGAATTCCGGCAGGCGATGAGCTGCCTTTTACACCGCTCAAGGATAAATATGCAGGTTTACCGCGGGCTTGCGGAACCTAAACTCACCATTTTCCCTGAACCAAATCCTTATTACAATCCCGATTTAAAACTTCAATATATTTTTAATACAGAACGGGCGCTGCAATTGCTGTCTTCCATCGGCATTAAAAGGGACAAAAAGGGAGACATGCGCGACAGCAAAGATCGTCTGATTGAATTTGATCTGTCGGTGGCGTCAACCAGCACAATGAGTCAGGACATTGCTTCGATAATAATGGACGAACTTTCCAAGGTTGGCATTAAAATCAATATCCGGACAATGGATTTTCAGCTTCAGGTGCAGCAGTTATTCGAAACTTTTGACTGGGATTCAACGATAATTGGTCTTTCCGGAGCAGGCATTTTCCCAAGTCAGGGAAGCAATGTCTGGCCGTCATCCGGAAATCTTCACATGTGGAATCCAAATCAGGAGGTGCCTGGTACAGCCTGGGAAGCGCGTGTTGATTATCTTTACAAAGAAGGACAATACACGCTGGATACTCAAAAGGCGCAGGCGATTTGGGATGAGTTTCAGTCGATACTTCTGGAAGAAGTTCCGCTGATTTATCTAATGCGTTCCCGCGGTTTTTGGGCATTAAACAACCGGTGGGATCAAAGAAATGTATATTACGACAACATGAATGGCGCAGAAACTACTTTTATACATCTTAAATAAGGAAGTAAAATTGAGATCACCGAAAGAATTAAATATTGACAGTAAACTTATAGAAAAAGTTGAAGCCCTGGGGCTTTCAGGAAAGGCGTTAAAATGCCTAAACCTGCTGCTGGAAAATGAAGAGGTTCAGTATTCGCAGGAATTCGCGAATACTGTTTCGATTATAAGGCTCGGTTTTAATGATCACGGACCTGTCCACATGAAGACAGTTACGCGCAACGCAATTAAAATGCTCGACATTCTAAGAAAGGGCGGAATTAAAACAACGCTGGAAAACGACGGCTGCGGAAATTTTGAAGACAGCCTTATTGCGGTAATGTTATCCGCCATGCTTCATGATATCGGTATGTGCATGGGAAGGCAGAATCATGAACAGCACAGCATAATTCTCTCCTACCCGATTATCGAAAAAATTTTAAATGAAGTCTACGAAAACAATCTGCAAAAAAAGGTTATTGTCCGCGCGGTCGCGCTTGAAGGAATCGCGGGGCACATGGGAACGCTCAGTATTTCTTCAATCGAGGCGGGTATTATTCAAATCGCCGACGGCAGCGACATGACCAAGGGAAGAGCGCGTATTCCAATCGCCATGGCGCATCCTCCCAGAGTCGGGCACATTCATCAATATTCAGCTAACACAATAGAAGATGTTTTTATAAAAGCCGGAAACGAAAAACCAATCCGCATCGATATACACATGTCAAACGAGGCTGGTCTTTTTCAGGTGGAAGAAGTATTAATGCATAAAATCGCAGGCAGCACAGCCAAGCAGTTTGTCGAATTATACGCCACTGTCCAGAATGAAGAGCGAAGGTACATATAAAAAATTCAGCCTTTTCGGATATACAACGGCAGTGAACCGGCTTCTTTATCGTCAATGAAAAGGACAAAATTAACAAGCCCGTGGTTTTTAATGTGTAAATTGGCGATATTAAAAACAAGATGCGAAACTGCCGACGCGTTTCCTACGCCTTTTACCTCAATGTTGCCGGTTATCGCTTCCATGCTCATTTCGCCTTCCAGGTCGCGCGTTTCTATGCGGAAAGTATGAGAGCCGAACTCCCAAATATCAAAACGCATCCGGATGACTACAGATAACTGCGGATGCACGCACGGAAAGTTACGCGAAATTATTGTGTCAAATGTGCCTACAATGGTCAGTTTGCCGCCGCTTTCCTGGGCAAAATCACAAAATGTTAATAGTTCAATTTTAATAGAACACCTCGTTAATTCTCAATTTTATTTACTTCTTCTATACATATAAGATACGCTTTTTCAAGATCAGAAACCGCCTCTTTTACCGCGCTTTTTTTATCATCTTTATAATGAGAAAGACGCCCGCTTAGATTTATTACAGGAGCGGGTTTTATGATAATCTTTCGCGGCGGTATATTGATTCTGCCAGAGATCGCGCCTCCCATTGTGCGGTTCGCAAAATCCCAAAGATTCTGTACAAATTCTATTTTTAAATGAAGATCTGTTTCTTTATCGGGAAGCGGCTTTCTGAAATACCAGCCAAAATCAGCCAGTTCCTGATGACGCGCAATATGCCATGCTTCTCCCGCGTTTAAATCCATTACGCTGCGTTTAACATTCGCGGTCTTGTCAAGATTATCAACATCAGGAAGAAAAATCATATCCCAGCAAATATGCCTTACCTTGTATAAACGCTGGAAAAAATCGCCTTCGCTTTTTAAACCCAGCATTCGTTCCGCGGTCTCAAGCGCGTTATTCACAACTTTATCAAGACGTTCTTCAAATGATGCAGAGTTATCAGTTTTTATTTTATACCGTTCTTCATTAATTTCCAAAATAAAATCGCTGCACTTTTTTATTCTGTCTTCAAAAGAAAACATTTTATTCTCTTTACTTTTAAAACCGCAGAATTTTTCGATCTTTCTTAAAAGTTTTTCCATTGCCGCCTTTCCCGGATTCCCGTAGCGGAAATGAATGGAAAGCGGCAGAATTTCAAGCGGACAATTATTATCTTTTTCACTTAACAGATTTGCCGCCTGAAAACCAATTCGGATAATGCCTGTTTCCAGACGCGGAATTGAATCTGTCGTGTACGAAACCTGTCCTTCCGGCGCAAGAGCCAGCGGGTATTGACCGTTTAAAATTGAATCATAAATTTTTGCCATTCCTTTAGAATCAAGTTTTGTATGATGAATGGGGATGGCTCCAATCTTTGGCATAACAGTACGGGCGATCCAGCCGCCCCATCGCGCAACTTCATATCCGTAAACAAAAACCGCGTGAGGTCTTTTAGGAAAACGAATCTTGCCGCATGCCGCGAGATATTTTACCCTAAAAAGAAAAAACCATGTTAAAAGCTGAGGCTCTCTTCCGTCTGGATGGCGAAAAGCTATAAGGCATCTGCTTTTTTTAGAGAGAGTTCTTTGAAAAACATCAAAAAGAATTTTTTCGTCATGTAATTTTATTTTCGCAGGTCCGAAAAGCATTAACATATATGGTTTAACAAGAAATGATAAAATAAAAATAGCTAATTTTGAAATATTTGGCTGCGCAACATGAACATCCGGCGAAGCGCTAATCACCGGCGTTTTGTATGGTTTATACATAAAAAGATGTTAATGCCTTCATGTTGATATGTCAAGCCGAACAAGTCTAACGACAAATGTGAAATGACTAATGAGAAGTTTATTACTCACCAGTCATAACACATCAATAATTTTACTGCTCTTCTTTCGCCGTTTTGGAAGCCGCCTTGGCAGGTTTTTCCGCCTTGGTGCCGGGAATTTCCCTTCCTGGGAATATCTGTTTGCGTAATCTGATTTCCAGTTCTTTCAGGAAATCTGGATGCTGTTCAAGATATTCGCGCGTATTGTCTCTGCCCTGCCCGATTTTTTCTTCGTTGTATGAATACCATGCGCCGCTCTTTTTAATTATTTCGTATTTAACCGCGCAATCCAGCAGGCTGCCTGTCGCAGAAATTCCTTTGCCGAACATTAATTCAATTTCGGTTTTTCTGAAAGGAGGCGCGACTTTATTTTTAACTACCTTGACCCGCACCCTGTTGCCGATGGCGTCCGCGTCTTTGCTTACTTCGATGGTTTCAGTTTTACGGACTTCGAGGCGCAATGATGAATAAAATTTAAGCGCGTTTCCTCCGGTAGTGGTTTCCGGGTTGCCGAAGAATACGCCGATCTTCATTCGGATTTGATTTATGAAAATTAATATCGTTCGCGATTTGCCGATTGTCGCAGTCAGTTTTCGCAAAGCCTGGCTCATGAGCCGCGCCTGCGCTCCCATCTGCGCGTCGCCCATCTCGCCTTCGATTTCTGATTGAGGCGTAAGCGCCGCGACTGAGTCGACAACGATTACATCAACCGCACCTGAACGGACAAGGCTTTCTGTGATTTCCATTGCCTGCTCGCCGTTATCAGGCTGAGAAACCCAAAGTTCATCGATGTTTACGCCAAGCTGCCTTGCGTAAACAGGGTCAAGAGCGTGTTCCGCGTCAATGAACGCAGCGTTTCCGCCGAGCTTTTGAGCTTCCGCAATTGCATGAAGCGCAAGTGTCGTTTTTCCGGAAGACTCAGGACCGTAAATTTCGATAATTCGTCCGCGCGGATATCCTCCGATTCCAAGAGCTTCATCCAGAAGGATGGAACCCGAAGGAATTACCTCGATACCAGCAGCCGCATCGTGCGTACCCAGTTTAATTAATGATCCCGCGCCAAATTGTTTTTCAATCTGAAGCCGGGCCGCTTCCAGGGCTTTAATTTTTTCCTCGCTTGAAGCGTTAGGATTGACCCTGGTTTTTTCTGTCTCATTAGACTTTGCCATAAATATCTCCTCCCCCGTATATGGCGTTCAGGATGCGCTGCGCATGACCGAAACTGGAATATTTTTACATTTTTACATAAAACATTACATCATACTACTATAAATTTGTCAAGTACAAATTTAAGCAATTGATTTTTTTTTCTTTACAATAAATAATGATAATATGAATCCATTTATTGTCTGCGCGACCCGTTCCATGCGAAATTATGCCTCCGGAGTAATACAGCATTTATCCCAATATTTATGTTTCTCAAAGATTGCGGATCAAATAAACGGGATTGATCTGTTGAACACCGATATATTCGCAGACGGCGAAATAGAAGTATCTGTTAATTCATCGATACGCGGAAGGGATGTAATTCTCTTTTCTTCAAACTCGCGAAACGAAGCGGGCGTTGGCGTCAAAGAAGCGCAAATTGAAGTTTATCATGCCGTAGACGCACTCATTCGCTGTCAATCCGGCAAGATCATTGTATTTGAGCCTTTTATTTCCTGCTCGCGTTCAGATCGCACAACCCGCAGAAGCTCTGTCGGTTTATGGGTTCACCTAAAAACACTTTCCAGTCTCGGCGCGCGGCATATTGTTACATTCCAGCTTCATTCCGATAAATCCAAAACAATGGTTGATCCTTCTGTCTGCGCAATTGATGATATACCCGCTCTTACCCTTTTAAAAAAACACCTTTGCGATGTTTATATAAAAACAAAAGAAAAACTGGAACAGGATGTAAGGAACAACTGGGCTTTTTGTTCCGTAGACGCAGGCGGAGAAAAACTTGCCCGTGTTTTTGCCAATTCATTCGGCGCGCCGCTTGTAGTCGCGCACAAACAGCGCGATTATTCTAAACCAAATACAGTTGAATCCATTAATATTCTTTCCGCCGATCCTGTAGAAGGCAAGAGCCTCTGGATAGTGGACGATATGGTTGATACTGCCGGCTCTGTAGAAAAACTTATACGCACTCTTGCGCATTTAAAACCAAAAGATATAAACATTATTTCCGTTCACGCGATATTTTCGCCGCCTGCAATACAGAGGCTGCAAGCCCTTTCGCGGGAAGGTCTTTTAAACCGGATGATTGTAACAGATACAGTATGCTGCACCAATTATAAAAATGAAATTCCGGGGCTTGAAATTGTACAATCCGCGGAACTTGCATCCATGATAATAAAGGCGATAATCAACAATGAATCAATGAGCAAATTGCTGCGTCCGTTTGACGCGGGTATTTATCTTGGTTCAAAATAATTTTTTTGGTTAACACGAAACGCGGATTAACTTTGAATCTCTGCGGTTTATAATTCTTTAGTATCCAAAATTAACGTAACAGGTCCGTCGTTTGTATAGGAGACTTTCATGTGCGCCTGAAACTCTCCGCTTTCGCAGGTCAATCCCTGCTTTTTTACCGCTTCAATAAAATATTCATAAAGCTCTTTCGCTTTTTCGGGCGGAGCCGCTCCGTTCCATGAAGGGCGTCTGCCCTTTCTGGCGTCAGCAAGCAGGGTAAACTGGGAAACCGCCAATACGCCCGCACAAACGCCGCTTTCTGTTAAATCTTTAAGAGAGAGATTCATTTTATCGTCAGTATCATTGAATATTCTAAGATAGGCTATTTTTTCGGCAAGCCAGTCAGCGTCCTTCCCGCAATCGTTATGCGCAATCCCAAGATAAATTAATAATCCGCTGTCAATCTTACCTGTAACAGAGCCGTTAACACTTACAGACGCTTCAATAACTCTTTGAACTACAGCCTTCAAATTCCTTATTCCTCAAGCCTGCCGGATTGATGTACCGCCGTTCCTTCCAATATGAAACCATTTGTTGAATTCCCATCCAGTACTATTTTTCCCAATATTTCCATATCGCGTTCGGTATTTATCTTGTAAGGACCGCTCATAAAAACATATACAATTCCTTCAAGCATTGTACGCGTATCATAACTTACTATAAAATCAAAATATGTATATTCATCCGTTAATTCAACATTTCTCGCCATACCGTGCCAGAGAACAAAAACATCTTTATATACCGCAGGCTCTTTGCTTACTTCTGTAAATGAAACATTATCTTTAGATTTAAAATTATGAAATCCGGGCTCTTCCATACTGTTAATCATTAACTGAGCCCTGTTTTTAATTGACTGTGAAGCGTTGGATAAAAGAATTTTATTTAGGTTAATTTTTGCTTTTTCATCGCGATAATCGGTAAAAAAAGATAAGGCTTCATTGTACAGTCTTATTACCTGATCCTGCGTTAGAGGATTAGTCTGAAAATAACCGCCGGCTTGCACCGCATTATTTTTTTCCGCGCCGGAAAGCGCGTATTCGGCAGTTTGGCGCTGATTTGCCTGTTTAAACGGACTTGGCAATATTTTTAGCATCGCAAGAATTCCGTATGTAAGCAAAAAAACAGATGCAATTATAATTACGATTTTAACAATTGTATTTAAGCTGGCAGCGGGCGCAGGAATCGGTGGAAATAATTTTTTCAAATTGTTTTCTGCCGCCATCCAGTCGGAAAGAGCCTCGGAAGCGGAATGTTTGCGTATAACAGCAAGAGCTTTTTTCGCAATTTTGTTTTTTGGATCCATTTCCTGAACATCAAGATAGAAATCTACAGCCTGAACTGTTTTTGTCAGTCTTAAAGAATGAATGGCAAGACCGAGCAATGTGTTCGGATCCTGCATTTTTATTTTTCTTGCAAATTTAAAATTTTCCTGGGCGTCTTCATAATTGCCTGCGTAAAGACTTATTACCCCGTAAAGGTAATAATACTTAAAAGAATCATAAAAACGTTCCTCGTCGGCTTTTAAAAGACTCAGCGCGCCAGCGTAATTGTGTTTTTTTGTCAGTTGAGCCGCCTTTTGTAAAACGGGATCGGTTTTCATAATTAATTGCAATCACCTGTAATTTCTTACGGCGTCTTCAATATCATCAAGAGCTTGTTCTGTCAGATCAATTTCGCCGTTAATAAACTGATTGAGAATTCCCTGCATTTTAACAAGATTAAGTAAACCGGCGTCCGGTTTTTTTTCATTTTCTGCAGGTTTCTCTTCAGGAGGAGCTGCTGTTATTTCTGCGTCTGTCTCTGTTTCAATAAAAGGTCCATAAACAGCGACAGAATCAGGATTATACCATCCTATATCTTCCGCTGTAAGTAAAACTGTATATGTAATTGATTCGCCCTGCCCAAGCATCTCAGGTTCATAAAAATAACAAACCGCCGAATCTCCGCCGAAAGAGCGTCCCAGCGAATGACGAATTTGCCAGGGAGTGTCGTACAGCCTTTTCCAGTTTGCAAAGTAAATAACATCCGGCGTTTTGATTGATCTGTCATCAGGATTAATCATGCTTCCCATAAGCGATGCTTTTCTTCCGCGGCTAATCCAGTACATTGATTCAGCCGGATCAGTAATTAATCTTTCGTTTTTGACAGATAAATTATCAGTGATAAAAGGGGTTCTTCCAATTCCTTCGCCCAAATCTGTGTCAATAAGAAACCGTAAGCCTGCCGGATATTCAGAATCGCTTATATTCTGAATTGTAAAAGTAATTTTAACGCCGTTTGTAAAATAGGAATTACCTGTTTTAATAAGAGTAAAGGTTTTCGTAACAATTGCCAGCGATGATTCATAAATAAAAGAAACAGCATCATCCTGTTTTTGATAAGTGCGCCTGAAAATTCTATCGCTTAATTTATTGATTTTGCCGTTTATTGATACAGACGCAAAAGACGCTTTCTGTTCTTTTGTGAATAAAGGTTCGAAACGTTTTGACTCGGGATCTCCCCTGTATCTAAGCAAAAAACCGCCTGTCTTTTCATTGACAATAAGCTGAATATTCCCTTCTGTTATTTCTTCCGCGTATAAAAATGAAAAACCATTAAAACAAATTAATGCAATTAAGATGATAATTCTGCGCGGAAAACCACATTGTAAAAACAGCGGAAAACTTCGCTGTAAACTGCGTAATATCACCATTGTCCTCCGGCATCATGTTCCTTGATTATCGCCTGAATTTCGTTTTCAAGTAATATCGCCCTGTCAATTAAGTAATTATCCATAATTACGCTGTCGTCGATGACAACCGGCGGCTGTACAACCGGACTTACAATGACAGGTATTTCGGGCTCTGTTAGTTGATCCAATAAATCATCCTGATTCGACAGTTCCGCGATTCTTCTTTGATACATATTTAATGTATATTCGTATGTTCTAATCGTTCTTTGATGCTCTTCACTGGTTCTTAATGATTCTTCGTGACTCCACTGAAGAAGAGCCAAAAGTTCGGCTTCTATTTTCTTTTGATTGATTAAATCGAGGCGGTAAGAGGCGGCTTCGACTTTGGGACTTTCAGGATACCTGCCGACCACCCATGCGTAGAATTTCTGCGCTTCATCAAATTGACTCATCGAAAAAAGACTCTCGCCCATCCAGAAATAAGCCGCCGCTCTTCTGTCCGAGGCTTCACGATCCGAGTCGGTCGTTGTTGCGATATAATGATTGAATAACAGAAGCGCATCTTCAAAATACCCCTGAGCATAATAAACTCTCGCGCGGTGATAAACCATATCTCTGGTATATGTTGAGTTAGGCGCTTTTGATTCCAGCTCTTCCATATCTCTAATCGCAGAGCCGAAATCGGAATATGCCATTTGGCTTAGAATTACCCAATAAAGCGCCCTTGACCAGTCAGCTGTGTTATTTGCAATTTCCTGAGCGCGGCGGAATTCTACAGCAGCTTCCTGCCAGCGCGAAAGCTGATAAAATAACGTTCCGTTTTGATATCTTCGCGCGTATTGCTCCTGCACACTCTGCTGAGCGGTCAGAAAAACAACCGGAAATATGAGCAATACTATAATAAAGAACCAAAAAACTCGACTTCTTTGCATCATAATCATATTATAAAGAATTTCGGTAGAAAATGCCAGAAATCTATGAAGAAATTGGCTGTAATCTGTTTGCGCGTAGCCAAATCATTTGCCAAAACTACCTTAAAGATTAGAAAAATGTTATAAATATTTCAAAGCAGCCAATGTAACAACGGCAATCATTAACAAAAAAGATACTTTAGGGTTACCTTTTACATATAATGATTTTGGAATTAAACGATCTTTCAAATTTCTCTACTGTAAAAGAGATTGGATGAATGTTTTAATTTAGCAGTTTTACGCAAATCCATTCAGGAAGCAAACAAAGGAAAATTCGTTACGAAAACCCTTGACGAATTACGGGCAATGGAATAGTGAAAATAAATTTT
>JGI24695J34938_10001778_pt1 | contig 17778 bp, 15 predicted proteins | sample TergutCo191P3_FD_34938 | JGI IMG/M metagenome (IMG submission 34938)
AGTTCGGGCAGATTCCGCCTTCATCAGTTCCCCGCGTGATACTTCCCATATGCGAAACACTTTTCTGCATGATAATAAAGACGAATATCGCGATAACAGCGATTGCCGCCGCACTGCCGACCCCGACCGCAATAATATATATAAGCGGGATATTAATCATGGTCAAACTTATTTTCCGAGTTTTGATAAGGCACACCAGTGCCGCCAGAATAACCCCGGGAGTTGCATATATCAGCATATCGGTTAACACAGATATGATACTTGTTACCACCATCGTCGGGTCTGTAACTGCCGAAACATACTTTTCGGTTGTAGATTCAATAAAAGCTTCGCCGAATGCCTCGTCATCGAATATATCAGGGTTATCCATAAATGCGCGGGTTAAATCGTATGTATGCCTCGCTCTGTTAAAGGCTCTCTCAGGGTCGAAACCGGCCCAAGCCATCATAGTCTTAATAAACGGTCCCGCTATCGCTAAAAGGGTCGGTAATCCCAAATAGTCATAACGGAAATTGTTCATCAGGAAAAACCGATATTTCCGACCGAAGATAAAATAACAAATAACAAGAGCAACCAGGATTCCTGCCGAAGTCTGAAAATCTAACATAATAGCGTCCTTTCATTAATTTCTCCCAATATTTTATTTTAATACATATTGATAAACTCAAAACTTCCGTACCAAGACCCATATTCGCTTGACGTAACACCGTTCCTGGTCGTACCTTCATAGTATTCCTGATCAGGTAATATCCTAATCGTTACCGCCCTGCTTTCATCGACAGCGACGATTCCCGCGTGAACAGCGGCGCTTTGTACCGATGAATCATCGGTATAAATGTCCGTTCCCCATACCGTTCCATCCGTTGTTCCTGTGATATTAATCGTATAAGTATAATAATCATTTCCGCGAAGATGCGAAACACCGCCCCACCAAAATTCATCGCCGGGGTTTAAAATCTCAGGAAATTCATCACTAATATCAGGAACCGTCAGCGGAATGAGGACGTGTCCTAAAGCTTCCATATTTTGATTAAAAGCAAACAATAAAAGTTCGCCTGACCTTCCGGTTTCATCGCGCCAAATCGGATATGAGGTTGCGATAACAGGACCGCGCTGATAATCTATCGTTCCGATAGTTTGTTTTAGGTCAGGAATGATGTTATCGGCGATATCAGAAATCATCTCATATGTCCAAACCTTTTCGAGTACAAAAGGCCCAATCCAGACATCGGCGATATCTGATATTCCCTCGCCTGTAAGAGAAGCACTGATATCGATATGTCCCAATGTTTCCCTGCCGTTACTGTCAGTCCATGGCGGACTCCAATAGGCATCTGTTGTCAGGTTGCTGTAGCCGAGCGGAACAAGAGCATAATTAATCGGCGGATAGTTATCAACTTCTGCCGAAGGTGAATCTAAGGTATCAACTATGTCATCTTGGCCGGGAACGCTCGGCGTCGGGGAAACAACAGAAGCTATCTCGGCAGAATCAGGCGCTGTGTCGGTACTGAGCAGGTTTTCTTCCGCTTTTTCGGTTAAAAAAGGCAGTGTAACCAATCCGCTAAAATGTGCCGCCGCGGTTCCGCCGCAAATCAAGACCACCGCTAAGACAACCACTATAATACCTTTGCTCGCCGATGATTTTTCTTTTTTAATCGGTTCTGTCAACGGATTTCCGCAATGGAAACACATGATTAACCCCGGGGGGAGATTTTTATTACAATACGGACATATCATAATAGAAGCTCCTTAATTTTTTAGAAAGAACAGTTACATTAATTATAAGATATTTCTTATAGGATTATCTTCGGATTAGTATGGATTATCTTCGGATTTTGCAATAATTTGCTTTAGATGAAAACGACGAGAATGAATATTATGAACTACTTGAAATGGATAAGAAACGAAAAATCATATTGAAATCTTAATCATCACATATACCCCCCCGCCCTCATTATGTGCCACGGCCATCTCGCCGACGCCGCCATAATAGTTCCAAAGCCGATTCTTTATATTAAGCAGGGCAATATTCTCATAACCGCGCGCCGCATCAGGGTCGATACTCAGCTTATCACGAAGTGCCGCTAATTGCTCGTCATCCATACCGCACCCATAATCTCTGATATGAAAAATTGCCGAATCATTAACCTTTTCCGCTTTGACAGAAATAACGCATTCGGAATCGGCATCAGCGAAACCATGCACAATAGCATTTTCAAGAATCGGCTGTAAAAGCATCCGCGGCATTTCATAATCCATCAAGCGGTCGTCGAAATCAAAATCGACTTCCAGTTTTCCGTTATAACGGGTATTCATAATAACAATATAATCTTTTATAACGGACAGTTCATCCCAAATATTGATAAATTCTTCTTTGTCATGAGCATAACGAATCAGCGCGGACAGCCCTATCGTCACGGCTTCGGCTTTTTGGGGTTCGTTTTGCTTGATAAGAATCCGAATGGTATTAAGGGTATGATTGGTAAAATGCGCATTTATCTGCTTTTTCAGCGAAAAAATAAGCGCTTTTTGCTTTTCAATCTCCAGCGGCAATAAGATATATCCCGATGCATACCGATACAGTCCAATAACCGCAATCAGTAAGATAGTAATCATTGTAAACGAAGCGATATAAAAAAACATCCGCTCGGGAAAAGTCGCCTCTTTTTTGACAAAAGCCGTAACAGTCAGGTCAGTACCTTCAATTGCCGAGTGGGAAAAAAGTCCATACATCGGCTCAATTTCAGCGAATTTCATCCCTTCAAGCGTCTCGTCACTTGCCACTATGACGAACCCCGCTTTGACAATTGCGCTATCAATCATCGAATTGACGCCTAAAGCAGTACGTTTACTGTCAATATGGGTAAGGAGGGTTATCGCTCCGATTCGTTTAGGGACCCGCTCCAAAAATGAAAAAACGGGCGCACTATGGCAGAAAAAAAGAACCCCGTCAAGTTCGACGACGGTAAAAATTGTCCCTGAATCGCGAACCATTCCATATAATTTTTCGCAAGAATCATTTGATAATCTGCCAACAAAGCGATAAAATCTGCCGCTTTCATTAAATGCGATGATATTGCTTGCTTCCAAGTTCGGGAACGCGGCATTACGAATAATCGCGGAAGCATTATCCGCTTTTATAAAGAACTCCTCAACCGTTTCGGCCGCAAGGAAGTCTTGGATATAGGATGAACCTGTGATAACTCCGGCAACACTTCTCATTTGGGAAAATTCACCGTTAATTCGGTCTATCAGCCGGGCGGCGGCAAGTTCCGCATTTTCCAGCGAAATATTCCGTGCCGAATTATACGTTACCCGGTAGTAACCGAACCATATCCCTGAAATTAGAATGGTGAACAATATCAGGGCTAACGCAAACCGTCTCTGAATTGTGGATTTGCTCATCTTCTTCACGCACCGCTCCTATCATACACCGCCTGTGCGGTTTCGATTAGGATATCAAGTTTAAGCGCCGCAAAAGTCCCGAGATAGTCCGCCCATTCTTCATCGCTGTCAATATCCCGAGTACCACTGATAAAATCAATAATACTTTGGCGGACAAAATCTTTAATCTCGGGTCTGATAACAGAAATTCGCTCTTCTTCCTCGGCTGTAAAAATCATCGCTCCGATATACTCATTCGGTTCGAAATCCCGATACAGCATAACCGCTTTGGCATTCAAATACTCACCGTCAGTCGCATTACCGCTCCACGTCACCCCGCCCGAAAATTTAGGGCGCGAAATATAGGGGATAATCTGATTAAGAGTCTTATTTTGCGGAGTATTCCAAATCTGATTAATAATATTGATAGTGGCAGGGGTGTCCAAAATACTCACTTCATCATCGAAAGCAAACCGCCAGTCAACATTTAATTCACCGTAGCGTCCTATTAAACACGCTTCTTCACTGAGCATCAAATCAAACAACTGAAAGATTTTGTCGGGATGCTTTGCCGCCGAGGTAATCACGCCATTGGGCTTGGGCAGCGGAATACTCACCGAAGCCAAGCGCGTTCCATCAGGACCGCCAATCGGACCGATACCGATATACCGCGCCATCATTTCAGGTGAGTTTTGCAGTACTGTAAAGGTTATGCCCGGAGAAGCAAACGCGCCGACGATATCCTGCGGGTCGTTTACCATCTGCATATGCTGTTGGTTACTTTGGGTGAAACTGAACGGGGATATCAGCCCGTCTTCATAAAGCTCATTCATATATTTAAGGGCTTCGCGCCACTCATCGCGAATCGGAGCAAAGCCGACGATACCGTTTTCGAGTAATAAGCGGTCATGGCGGGCATCATTATATATAAAAGCATTAAAGATAAAATCATAAACCTGCTTACAATAATGCTCTTCGGTTCCGACAAGCGGAATTTCATCAGCTATTCCGTTTGAATTGGGGTCATTATTTTTGAATTTAAGAAGCATTTCACGAAACTCGTCCGTCGTCTCAGGAACGGGAATATCAAGGGCATCAAGCCAACCTTTGTTAACCCACATAACCTGATGAATATAGCGAGTAATAAGTGATGAAGAAAATCCCGGCATATAGTAAATATTTCCGTCAGGCATCGTCGTAAAAGACTGCATATTATAGCCGCTAAGTTCTTCCCAAACCGCTTTTAAATTAACTCCATATTCATCGATTAAATCATTAAGCGGAATTATCACTCCGCTTTCCGCGTATCTTTGCAGATTCAAATTACTGAAAATATCAAAACTTGAACTTCCGAAACCGACATATGCATCAGGCAAATCTTCGCCTGTGGCAAGAGCGAGCATCGCCAGCCGCTCGGCATCCTCAGCAGGAAGCCAGGTCATTTCAATTTTAAGCTGTGTCTGTTCTTCCAGCCACAGCTTATAAAAGTTGGTATCAAAATTTTCAATATAGGCATTTTGCGGCGCCGCCAGCCGTATCGTTATCTTCTCATCATCTGATGCATGATTATTCGAAGATACATTACAAGCATTTAGCATCGAAATAAGAATCAGGATTAAAAATACAGTAATTGTACGCGATTTCATTAATCATACCCCTTTCATCGTTCTTCGCGATACTCAGTCGGTGATTGATTATAATGCGCTTTAAAAACTCGGCAAAAATAAGAATAGTCTCCGTAACCGCAATGAATTGCGATTTCTTTAATCGGCGTATCACTTGCTTTAATTAAGCGCCCCGCCTCTTTCATACGGATATCGGTAAGGAAAATCATCAGCGTCGAATCATAATGCTTCGCGAACAGGTCGCAAATATAAGTTTGGCTCATTCCAAATTTTTCACTTAAATCCGCTAAGGTAACACGTTTACTAAAATTTTCGATTACATATGTGACAAGATCGTCGAAATCCAGCGTTTGCGTTCTTATGAACTGATAAAGCGGAAGCCGGTGATGCTTTTCCGCGATTTTACGGCTGATTTTCTCTAAAATCAGAGCGGCGTTATCATGCTCCAGCGGTTTTATTAAGTAATCAAATCCGCCCATCGTAAAAAAATCACGCGACGCTTCAAATTCTGCAAAAGCCGACAACATGATGTATTCCGTATTAATACCGCTATCTTTTATCTTTTTAATAAGCTTAATACCGTCGTCCGAACCAGGCATTCTTAAATCACAAAAAACGACATCAGGCTTAAGTTCCTTAATTTCTTGCAAAGCTCTCGCGGGAACCGTACTCCATCCAACGACGGTAAAGCCGTTCTCCGGCCACGGCACATTATCTATGAGGTCTTCTATGACCAAACGTTCATCATCAACAAGATAAACACCGTACATATTTTTATACCTACAAAACTTTCGATAAAAACTCTTTCAACCTATCGCTCTGCGGATTCGTAAAAAATTCCGTCGGCGTGTTCTCTTCGACAATCAAACCTTCGTCCATAAACAAAACCTTCGTTCCGACCTCACGGGCAAACCCCATTTCATGGGTCACTACGATCATTGTCATGCCGCTCACTGCCAAATCTTTCATAACTTCAAGCACTTCCCCGACCATTTCGGGGTCAAGCGCCGACGTCGGCTCATCGAAAAGCATTACACGCGGATTCATCGCCAAAGACCTGACAATGGCAATCCTTTGCTTCTGCCCGCCCGATAACTGACTCGGATAGGCGTCTTTCTTCTCCGCCAACCCCACACGCTGTAACAGCTTCATGGCATTTTCATAAGCCTCCGCCTTACTCATTACCTTAAGCTTTATCGGAGCAAGCATTATATTATTAATAATCGTCAAATTGCTGAATAAATTGAAATGCTGAAAAACCATCCCCATATGTTCCCGAATGTGATTGACATTCGCTTTGGGGGCGGTTATTTCATCACCGTCAAACCATATCTCACCCTTTGACGGCCGTTCCAAAAGATTAAGGCAACGTAGAAAAGTACTCTTCCCTGAACCCGAAGGACCGACAATAACAATTTTTTCGCCCTGTTCAACATGATAGTCGATACCTTTTAAGACATGAATTTCTTCATTAAATGATTTGTAAAGATTTTTAACGGTTATCACTTACACGCATCCTCCTTTCTAATTTTCCGAGGAGGACTGTCAGCATCTTAATAATGATAAAATAAATAACTGCCGCCCCAATCAGCGGCATAAACGGCTCATATGTCCGCGACGATATTTGATTGGCGATGCGGGTCAGATCCGATAACCCGACATAACCGACAATCGCCGTCTCCTTAAGCAAAACAATGAACTCATTCCCCATCGGCGGCAAAACATTCTTTACCGCTTGCGGAATCACAATGTAAAGCATCGTCTGCGCTTTGCTAAGGCCCAATGAGCGCCCCGCTTCCGTCTGCCCTTTGTCAACCGCCAAAATACCTGCTCTGACAATCTCCGCAACATACGCCCCGCTATTAATACCAAAGGAAATAATCGCAATCAAAATACCATTGCGAACCGAGGACAGAATAATGAAATACATAATCAGCAATTGTAAAACAGCGGGGGTACCGCGAATTATATCAAGATAAACACTCGCAATATAATCCCAAATGCTTCGCCGTCCGTTCTTTCCTGCCGATAACTTCATCAAAGCCAAAGTGCTGCCAATCAAAAGGCCGAGAACCGCCGCAAAAAAAGAAACTTGCAGTGTTACCCCCAACCCGTTTAAATAAAGCTTCCAGCGATCGCCTGTGATAAAGGCGATTTCAAACATCTGCACAATTTTTGAAAAGGCTTCTTGCATATCTCTCCGCTTATGCTTGCGGGCGGCAGTTGCCGCCCTGCAAGCATTTGTTTATTCTTCGATGTACTGTGAAACTAATTTATCGAATGTTCCGTCAGTTTTTAAATCCTTTAAAGCTTGATTAATTTTGTTTGCTAATTCCGTATCACCTTTCGGCATGGCAATTGCATAAAATTCGGCGTCGAAGCCAAACTGACTACCGGGTAAAGCAACTACCTGCCCGGCGAACTTATCCGCAAACACAAGCGCGGGGTTCCTGTCAATAATCACACAATCAACGCGCCCGTTAACCAAATCATTAACTGCATCAACCGCTTTCTGATACTGGCTCGCGGTGGCGCCGGCGATATCTTCAACAATGAAATCTCCTGTTGTACCAAGCTGTACACCGATTGTCAAACCTTCCAAATCTGCCATCGCCGAAATCGAAGAGCCATCAGGAATGATTACATACTGTACCGCTTCATAATAAGGGTCAGAAAAATCAACCGTCAATTTACGCTCTTCCGTAACCGTCATACCCGCGATTGCAACATCAATTTTCGTTCCGATCGAAGCAACCAGTGAACTAAATTCCAAATTCTCGATAACGACATTCCGTCCGATTTTTTCCCCGATCGCTTTAATAAGCGCAATATCGAAACCATCAGGTTCACCGTTATCACCGATGTACTCAAAGGGCGGAAATTCCGCATTCGTACCAACAATCAAATCCTCTGAATTACTGCCGCCGCAAGCTAATAAGCCGACAGACATCGTGATTGCCAAAAGACAAACTAATAATTTTTTCATAATAAATCTCCTCCTGAAACTAATAATTTTCCTACTCACCTATACATGAGCAATAACAGCTTAACATGTTTATGCATAAAATGCAATATTTTTTCGTGAATAATTTATATTTATACATTATAATGCATTTATGCGTCATTTATGCATTGTCAAACCGCATTTGTGCATTATTATACACTCGCGTTTTTGCAGAATTATCGTAAAATTTCGGCTATGTGTTATAAGTAAAAAATATCATGAATAAGTAGTGCCATTCCAAAGAAGAGTACAGCACAAACAATGTCATGAAACTTCTTGTTAATGCCAAAATAATAAAGCACTACCTCTTATGATTGCTCATTTAACATTTTTAAAATATCGCGATTTTGAATACCGAACAATACTATATTTGATAGAATAAAAACAATCAAACCGACAAAAAAAGAAGCTCCAGATATGGTTGCAAAATATTGTGGTATGCCAATATTCACTTCTCCGCTATAGTAAAAAGAACTCGCAAAATAGTTGATTACTCTTATGAAAAAAGCCGAAACTCCAGCAGAAATAAAGGCAGAACAAAGTATTATTAAGAATAATTCTATCGAAAATATAGAATGAAGTTCATACTTCTTTATACCCATAGCGTGCATCATACCATAGTAACTCATATTATTCTTTATATGGGTTGATATAGTGCTGTAAAGATTCAAAAACAAAGCCATAATAATAAATATACCTATAAATCCGAAAACATACCTGATTACAGCTTGAATTTTTACTATATATGAGTATTCCCATGCACTAGATTCATTAGATAATATTAGAAAATTACTATAATCGGATTCTTTTAATATATTAAATACTTCTTGTGAATTATCAAAGGAGTCAATTGGCGCATATATATATGCGTAGTCAAAATTATAAGATTTAAAGTCGATTACGGAAGAAGAAATCACAATTTGAGAATCAACCATTAAATTAGGCAAATTATAATAGTTGGCATTAACCACCCCTGCTAAAATTAGGTCTTCAAAATAATAATCATCGTCCGTAACAAACGATATTTTTTGCCCAATTTTGCTTTTGTAGTCTTCTATACCAAATTGTTTTAATACAAAGTCGGTTATTAATACTTCCCCACTTTTGGAAACATCATTACCAGCTAAAAAAAACTGCTGTTTTGAATAATGGAACGCAAAAACATTAAAATCATTTTCTGTAAAAATCGCGTGTTCCCCCCTTGAAACACTAAATCCCAAAGTTCGTTCAGAAAATGTGTCAGTTAACAATGAATGATCATCCATTAAATACTTATCGTTATCAATTATTAATATCACATTATCAAAATCCGAAAACCTGTTTAGACGCTGTGTTATTGTTGGTGTTTGAACATATGGGATTTGCTCCAATTGTTTTAAAAGCATATCGTTTTCATCTGAAAAGTTGCCACTTTCATCAATTGTTGCAACGAAAGCAATAGAATTATTATAAGCCCGTCCATAAACAAGATTGTTATAAAAATTAGATATCACAACATTAAAAATAATAATCATTGATAAAATCCAAATAATTAAGGATATGGCTAGTACCATTTGAATAAAGAATTTCTGCTTCTTCATACTATTGTAATAGGATAAAGAAATGCACTTAAATATGTTCATTATATTTTTGCCTTTTCGTCTACGAACGGTTGATCTACTAATTATATCGCACAATTGAAACTATATCTTGATTTTTGTTTATCTTATGAAACCTTAATAATATAATAAATACTAGTATTTCAACGAGTCCCCAGTTTATTAGAAGTGGAATAATAGGACTAGAGTTGCTCAAAGTCGCAAATTCAAAATATTTCATCACATAGGAACTTATGTTATTGATTATCCAAAATGAAATACCAAAAGATGCCATTACAAAAGCAAAAATGAGAAACTGACATAAATAAAACATAATTCGCAAAATATCGGTTGATGTCATTCCAATTGCCAAGTTTACCGCATAAAACTTATTTCTTCTATTAAAATAGATACTTAACATACTGTACATAATGCCAACCAAAGCAAATAGCAATATGAGATTAAGTACATAAAAGGTATAATATACCATTTGTACCGCATTTATTACATCTTTATTATAGTGCATGTATAATTTACTTTTTTCTGCCCAAGCAATAATGCGATTAAATTCGCTAAATTCAATTGGTCTAATATAAAGCGATAGACGCAGATTAAAATACTTTTCTGTCAGCTTAGAATAAATGTCATGTGAAATATAGAAATCAAAATGTTCGTCTGATTCAAAAATTCCTGCGACATATACATTCAACAATCTACTTTCATCAAAATCAATCATCGGAAAACGGCTATTCAGAATTAATCCTGCTTCCTCAGCCATTTTTTTTGATACCCAAATAGGATAATAATCATTTTCAATTGATACATCACGAATCCCCCTCCCACTAAGCATCTTTTCTGTTATGAAATCAACATCCAATGCCGTATTAAAAGTGGCATCAAAAAGAACGCCGCCCCTAAAATATTTATTAGTTTCAATTTCAAAATTTTCAATACTAAGAATTTGAGGTACTATTGTAACATCAAGTAATTCTATTTGCATGGACAAAACAGTTTCTGCTTCATTTAGTGTTAAATTAGTAATATTTATATTGTCAGCGTTTGCTTTTTTTAGCTCACCGGCAATAAGCATAGGTAAGTTAGATGCTAAACTCAATAATCCGACCGATATCGAAAATAAAAGTACCATAATAATAAAATAAAATAAAAATAAAAATCTATTTATTTTAAGCTCCCAAAAAAAAATATTTAAGTAGTTCATAGCTTTTTTCAGTGAATTATTTTCTTTCGTCATCAACAATACGCCCATCTTTTAAAGTTATAATGCGATCAGCCCATGCTGCCTCTTCAGCACTATGTGTGACCATAATTATCGTATTCCCCTCATTTTTTAAATCGGTAAGAACTTGCATTATGTTATCAGTATTAACAGAATCTAGGTTGCCACATGGTTCATCTGCAAGAATCAAATCCGGTTTATTTGCAAGAGCTCTTGCTATACTGACCCTTTGCATTTCACCGCCAGATAACGTATTAGTATATGAGTAATATTTCTCATACATATCTACTTTCCGCAAACATTCTTCTACTCTTTTTTTCCGTTGTTTTTTTGGCATATTGCCAATAATTAAAGGCATTTCTACATTCTTGAACACCTCATAAGATGGCTCTAAATAGAATGATTGAAAAACATAACCTATTTTTCGGTTTCTTATATCAGCCTTTTGTGAAGCGGAAAGGAAATTCAGACTAACACTATCAATCAAAATCTCGCCGCTTGTTATTGTATCAATTAAACCTATCAAATTCAAAAGTGTAGATTTACCACTACCGGATTTACCGATAACAGCAACAAATTCTCCTCTTTCGATGCGCATAGAGACATTGTTTAAAACAATAAGCGGTACATTACCAATTTTAAATTCTTTATTAACATTTATACATTCAACCATAATCATTATCCTTATTGAAATTGTGATAATCATATTATCGTGAATAAGTAAATACCTTTAGCCCAATATTTAATTCCTTTTTCTTAATATCAAACCAAAATTTAATTCCTGGTGTTCCATCTAACGGATTGTCAACAAAATAATCGTACCGATTATGTTCTTTAAAATAGTGAATTTCTGTGATAATCAACTCTTTATTTTCAAAAATGCTGGCAAAGTCCATATTTTCCATAAAACCACGTTGTATTTCGTCAAACGTTTCTCCTAACTCCAATGGCAAATCATTTTCTATAAGGTAATCATATGCAAATCGAAATGCAGCTCCTTTTTCTTGATTTTTATACTCATCACTTTCGAGATTTTCAATTTTAACAGTACTTTCTGTCAAAGTAATTACTGCAATACTGCCATCTTCATTTATATATGTAAACTTTCCATATAGAGGTTTTGTATTCGGTGCTGATAAAACAAATATAATTATTGATGCTAGAATTAAAGCTATAATTGATATGCTTGCAATGATTTTCCTCTTCATAATTCTTATCCTCTCTAACACTTTATTTAGTTAGTTAATTGCGAAACTCTGTAACCCGCATAAATGCAGTGTTTTCGTTTGACAATATCAAACTTCTACTCACAAATCGTCGTATTGGCGATTAATTTTGTATGTGGATTTGTGGATAACTTTTAGATATTTACTAACCTTCATAAAATTTTCTCACTAACCCCTTACAAACGCATTAAATACGTTTAGCGATTTGCTGGGTTATCCACATGAGGTTGATATTTAGTTTCGCAATTGCCTAACTTTATTTAGTACACAGGCGGTGTTAGCTCCCCCCCCATCAAATATTCAAAGGTAAAAACTGTGATAAACGTACAGAGCTATTAATCAGTAAATAGCATCGTTATTTCGTCACTTTGTAGCGTTGCGTAATACAATTTTTTACCATCAGCGATTGTCCAGTGATTAGTTCTTAATCTATTTCCCGGATAAGTGCCATCATTAACTTTTGAATTACCTTTTATGGTAATTGTGGGATTAACAACGGTCATACTTGAGATTGTAAATGTACCACCCCCATCACCACTCTTAATATTAAATGTACCTGAATTGCCATTTCTAATAAATTCCGTGTTACAACCAGCTAAAGTTATCATGCAAATTATCAACACTAAAGATATAATTCGTTTTGATTTTTTCATAAAATTATTTTCCTCGTATTATATAGTAGTAGTGTTTTAGAGTCCCTCTCCAAGGACTATATGCTATAATCTAACAGGCACTGTGGATTAGTATTTTGCTCCTAACGCTTAGACGTTTTACGAAAGGCTATAACCACAGTAGTTTGTCAGAATGGTAATTAGTTGGATAACGCATGACGTTTCATTTAGCACGAGGTTACATGTGACAAATAAGTCTGTGGAATAAAGCAGTGTCAAATATAACACTAAGGAGTAATACCATGATTTACGCAGGAATTGATGTTGCCAAAGATGAACACGATTGTCTTATCACCGATGCTGATGGCAACCGACTTTTCGATCCATTTGTCATTCAAAACAATGCTATTGGATTTGATAAACTTTTTGAAAGATTAATTGCTTGTTCGGAAGATTTAAGCAAAGTAAAAGTAGGACTGGAAGCTACCGGTCACTTCAGCGACAATCTGCTAGAGTTTATAATGACTAAAGATTTTCCCACCTACGTCATTAATCCGTTACATACAAATCTTTACAGAAAAAGTCTAAGCCTTAGAAAGACGAAAACGGATAAGGTCGATGCCCGCTCTATTGTGACTATGCTGAGAACTGAAAGCTTAAAGCCCTACTCACATAAAGCTTACCACATTCGGGAATTAAAGTCACTCACAAGATATCGCCATTCTCTCGTTCAAGACTGTGCAATGGTTAAAACTTCATTCGCAAGACTTCTAGTTATTCTTTTTCCTGAGCTTGAAAAAATTGTTTCATCGCTTCACACGGTAGCTGTTTATGCTTTGCTTAAGGAATTTCCTAATGTAAGTGCCATCGCTAATTGTCATCTTACTCGCTTAACCAATCTGCTTTATGAAGCATCTAAAGGGCATTATGGCAAAGACAAAGCTATAGAAATACGTAAGAGCGCCAGAGTGTCTATTGGCACTAATAGCACAGTCAAGTCTTTAGAGTTACAACAAACTATCGCTCGTATTGAAATGATGGAATCGCAGATTAAGCAAGTAGAAGAAATGATAAATCCCATCGTTGATTCATTTAACAGCCCCATAATGAGCATACCCGGTATCAGCTATAGAATGGCTGCGATAATTATCGCCGAAACAGATAATTTCCAAGACTTTGATAAAGCGGAACAAGTACTTGCTTTCGCTGGCTTAGAACCGTCTGTTTATCAATCGGGGCAACTAACATCCACTCACGCAAAGATGGTTAAGCGAGGTTCTAAATACCTACGTTACGCCTTATTCAACGCCGCCAAATTTGTGTGTATGCATGATGATACATTTAAAACTTATCTTGCTAAAAAACGAGCAGAGGGTAAGCCATATAATGTTGCAGTTTCTCATGCGGCAAAAAAGCTTACCAGAGTTATTCATCATCTTGTGAAAACCAATCAAGCCTTTGTAAAGCAATCGTAGTTTCTGCTTATAAAAATAATTTTAGCAGCTCCTAGAGGTGCTTTGATTGTCATGCAATTATCAAGGTACGATTATTTCAAATATACACTTTAGCATTTCTTAAAAAAATTCATTTTAGGTATTGACTTTTAATAGTTGGTCTTTCATTTTTTTGAACACCGCCCAGTCTTTGTTACCCCTTCTATTCTTTATGTTACAATTTACACTAAAAGATGTCAATAGAAACTAAAAAAATAAAATAATTCTAAATAGTTGAGTGCAAAATTAATTTTACATAAGCAATTTCAAGAGTTTTATCGCCCCCAAAGAAGTACACCGAATTGAAAGAATTAAACGGAATATATTATCATCCCCGCGGCGAAAACATAAACAACAACCCCACAACACTTAAATTAACTTAAGAAACACAAATAAATATAGAGTTTTTACTCCTAACATGTTAAAATAACAATACTATGAATGAAATACAAACAATCCTAATCGCCGATGACGACGATGAAATCCGTGAGGTCATCCGTATACACTTAGAAAATGAAGGTTTTGAAGTACTTGAAGCTGTCAATGGTAAAGAAGCCGTCGCCAGGATGGATGCAAATATTTCATTGATTATTTTGGATGTCATGATGCCGGTTTCGTCGGGAATTGACGCTTGTTTAGAGCTTCGCAAAAACTATCTGACCCCCGTTTTATTTCTGACCGCTAAGTCTTCCGATACCGACAAAGTAATCGGTTTTTCCGCCGGCGGCGATGATTACCTCGTCAAACCATTCTCCTATACGGAATTGTTATCACGGGTAAAAGCCCTAATCCGCCGTTCCCAAATTTACAGTAACAGCCCCAAAACAGAAAACCAAGCTTCGAAGAACGTCTATTTTCAAGACATCCATATCAATACAGAAAACAAACAAGTCTTTAAAAATGACGAAGAGATTATCTTAACCGAAATCGAATATCAAATGCTGTTACTTCTTGCGACTAATCGGAAAAACATCTTTTCCGTCAAAGATATTTATGAAAACGTCTGGAAGGAATCGTATATGACGTCTTCTAACAATACTGTCAACGTCCATATTCGCAACCTCCGCAAAAAATTAGAAGACGAGGGCGAGCCTAACCGAATAATCATAAATATTTGGGGAAGGGGGTATCGGATTGACTAAACTAATACATTTTTTGGGACAAAAACTATCAACGCAATTGGTTATGGTTGTTGTGATAGCTATGGCTCTTGCCTATGTTTCTTTTCCTCTTTTCATGCGCCTTTCCTATAGTATAATCGAATCGACAGTGGCAAGCCCTGAGACCATCTCCCAGGATGAAGCCCGATATATCTGGATGCTACAGGAATTTATCATCGACAATAATATCTCCATTGATGATTTAACGCATATTAATAACTGGGTCGCTTCGGACAAAAATATCAAACTAACCCTCTTTACCAATAATTTGATTTTCGATTCTGATTATGAAAGCAGAATCTACAGTGATGCTTCATTATTAGCCGATGATGAAAAAACATCTACCCGCTATCACCAATATTTGGACAAACAATATATTTCGACTTTAATTAAAGACTATAATTCTAACCTTTATACCCTGACTTTCGCCGACGGTACTATCGTGAATGCCCTTGTTCACAGTGAAAGTTATTCCATCTACTATTTATGGGCTTACTATGCCTGCCTCTCATTATCGATCATGATTTTTATTTTGATCTGCTTAATGATTGTCAGGCTCAAACTGCGATATTTACGGACTTTATCCCGCGAACTTAAGATTTTAGAAAGCGGCGATTTAACATACGAAATGACTGAGGCCGGGCATGACGAACTTTATGAATTAGCGGAGGGCATTAATCAATTACGATTGTCACTTATCGCGAAAAAGCAGGAAGAAGAAAAAACCAAGGAAGCGCATCAAAAGCTAATGACCGCTCTGGCTCATGATTTGCGGACACCGCTGACTTCTTTGATTGGTTATCTGGAACTTTTGCTGCTTAAACGTTATCAGGATGAAGAGCAACTCCGACATTTTCTTATTTCAACCAAACGAAAAGCCTTCCAAATCAGAGAAATGTCGGATAAATTATTTGAGTACTTTCTGGCGACCGAAAGAACAGCAGAAACATATCATAAAGAAGTAATCAAAACCCATTTACTGGTTGAAAGTTTGATTGATAACCAATTGTTTGATTTAGAAAGCAGTGGTTTTCCGATTAAGTTATATGCTGATTTAGAAGTTTTTAAGGGTCAGTGTCTGATTGATCCCGAGTTTTTGCAACGCGTTCTCGATAATACCTTGTCGAATATCCGCAAATATGCCAATCGTGAAAAACCGCTTGATGTTTTGGCTTTTGAAACTGATACATTTTTGCATATCGAGTTCGTCAATGCCCTTAACCCAAATGTTTATTCCGTCGAAAGCACGGCACTCGGACTTCGTACCTGCATAAAAATCATGCAAGAACACGGGGGAAGCTATCAAGGTTACGAGCAAGGAGACCGCTACGTCAGCCGCCTGATTTTACCACTATTTAAGGAATAATTAATCGATAATACTTATACGAATGAAAAGTATAATGTCATCCTGAGCGTAAGCGAAGAATCTCACCTTCTACTCCTTAACTAAGATTCTTCGCCTTCGGCTCAGAATGACATATACATTACATCGTTGCCTTCATCATATCTTCTGCCAATATTCTGATATCTTCATCCGCGAAACGCCCTCTAATCATCACATCATTTTCAAACGCTTCAATAACCAAAGCTCTGTCACCGCTTAAAGCCGCTTTCATAACCCGTTCATGATTTTCAACATGAGGCATGATAAGCCGGTAGATATTCTCAGGAATACTCCCTGCGAAGATCGGACGGATTACATTCCGTTCAAAAACTGCATTAGTTTCGACAATCGCATTTTTCGGAAGGTTTTCAATCTGCCCATTCGTATTCGGAATATTTACATTACTAATTACCCGCTCCAAACCGCATAAAGCCTTAATAAGCAAAATACCTTCTTCCCCTGTCGGTTTTAAAACGATTTCTTCCGTACCGTTTGCCAGCCTTACCGAACGCGCAAGGCGCTCTTCCAAATCCTGCTTCCTCCATGCTACCGAAGTCAATTCAAATTTCCACTCGGCTACTGTCTCAGGATTTTTCAAATACTCATCCCCGGGTAAAAACTCCGCCAGATGACGGTCTCCTGCCGCGGCAATCAAACCATAGCGCTTGAAAAGATCCATTTTTACCCGATGCGCACAAGCAAAACAGGAGTTAAGCCAGTGTTCCTCATCATCAGGATAACCCTCGAGGAAATTTTCATCAATATATTTTCTGTATAGCGGAAAAAGATCAATCCCTTTATAACTTGCGCAATCAAACCAAGTAAAATGATTTAGTCCCAGTACATTAACGATAATCTCGGAACGGTCAATCCCTTCAATCCCTAACTCTTTTTTGACAATTCCCGCCAATACCTTCTGTGTCCCGAATACTTCATGACAACAACCAAAGCATTTAATCGCAGGAAAAACTTCATATAAAGTCTTCACACACATCGACATCGGATTGGTATAGTTAATAACCCATGCGTCAGGGCAATATTCCTTTATCGCTTCGGCGAACGAAACGAACATCGGAA
>JGI24695J34938_10001779_pt1 | contig 17762 bp, 16 predicted proteins | sample TergutCo191P3_FD_34938 | JGI IMG/M metagenome (IMG submission 34938)
AAATGGTTTGGCGTCTCAGCGTCTTCGCGCTCTACTTCCTTTAGAGCGTCAAAGTAGGCGAGGGTAGTATTTGATTTGGGCGCGGTCGCGAGATATAAACAAGCTTGCGAAAGCGGAAAGTTGCCTTCCGGAAATCCGATTCTCTCAAAAGCCTGCGCGCATGAAATGACAACTGAAAGAGCCATTGGGTCCGCGAGACCGATATCCTCGCTCGCGAGAATTATCATGCGCCTGAAAAGAAACTTTGGATCTTCTCCCGCGCGCACCATTTTCGCGAGCCAGTAAAGCGCCGCGTCCGGATCGCTTCCCCTGACGCTTTTAATAAAAGCGCTTATCGTGTCAAAGTGATAATCGCCGTCCCGATCATACAAAAGCGCGCGTTTTTGTATGCTTTCTTCCGCGGCTTCCATTGAGATAAAAATTGACGCGCCTTCGGGAGGAGGCCATGATCGCGCGCTTTGCCCGTCAGGCAGACTCCATGAGCTTGTTTCCACAGCGAGCTCAATAGCGTTAAGAAGGCTGCGCGCGTCTCCGCCCGCGATTTCCACAAGGTGCGCAAGAGCGCCTTCCTCAAACCGCACGTCCCATTTCCCGTAGCCGCGTTCTTTATCTTTTAATGTTCTTATAGCTGTTTCCAGTAATCCTTCGTTATCAAGGGGCTTTAATTGAAAAATTCGGCTTCGGCTTACTAAAGCGCGGTTTACCTCAAAAAACGGATTTTCGGTAGTCGCTCCCACAAGTATTACCGTTCCATTTTCTACCCAAGGCAGGAGCGCGTCCTGCTGAGCCTTATTCCAGCGGTGAACTTCGTCAACAAAAAGTATGGTTCTTTTACTGTATAACCTGTAACGATCATCAGAGCGATCGATAACCTCGCGGATATCTTTTACGCCGCTTAATACAGCGTTTAATTTCTCAAAGGCGGCTCTTGTAGTATTCGCGATAACCGCGGCGAGCGAGGTTTTGCCGGTTCCGGGCGGGCCGTATAAAATAATTGACGACAGTCTGTCCGCCTGAATCGCGCGGCGTAAAAGTCTTCCATGTCCAACAATATGATCCTGCCCGATAATATCTTCTAGTACCCGCGGGCGCATTCTGTCAGCAAGCGGGCTTAAACTGTCCGCGCTTTTTTTGTTTTTCCCGGAGAATAAGTCGCTCATTTGAAAATTTTCGCGGATTCTGGGTTAAAAAATGAGTTTCCAAAGTTTATTTTTGCTCGGAATTCCATTGCCATGTTTTTCCGCCGTTTCCATCTTCGCGTTCGCGGTATGACCACACTCCGTTTTTCTGAGTAGACGCGAAAAGTATTCCATCAGGAGCCTGAAATAAATCATGTATCGGATTTACGCCGATTGTGCTGTCGTATGTGTCGCTGGCTTCGTCTATTAATGAACCCGCGCTGCCTGGTTTTGAAAGCTGGTTTCCGGCGATCGCGCCGCTTAATGACCATGCGATGCCTTCGGTAATTTGCGTATTATATTTTATTTCCATGTAGCCGTATGTAAATCCCGAACTTGCAGAAGGAGCTGAATCCTGTATGCCAAAAAGAAGAAAACTGCCTTTATTATTTTTATACGCGGCTAACGCGCTTGTTACCTGAAAACGTATATTCTCGCCTGAGTTTAAACTCGCGATTTCCGATATAGCGTCTGATGAAATTTCGAATAATTTACCGTTACGCGCGATTGATGCGATCGCGTTCTCTACTTTGATAATGCCCATAAAAAAATCCTCATAATCTGTTTTAACAGCGCCGCTGATAATTTTAGGTTCAACCCCGGGATCGCTTGTAATGTAAATTCCGCCGTTAGTGCAGATGTAATAATTCGCGCCATCGAAAATAACGCCGTTTAAAAAGGCTGTGTTAGCCATAGTTATACCGACTTCGTTGAGGATCATAGAGGATTCGCCGGAATAAAAAATCTCATAAAAATAATCATTTATATTTTTGACACATAAAAATATATGATTGTTAACAAAATAAACCGCCTGCGCGTTCTCCTTATCTCCTACTTGTATCCATGTTTTTAGATCATTTGTTCTTTTTAAAACTCCGGTTCCGTTAATGTCAAAAATCGCGTAAAGATAATCATTTGACGCGGCGAGGGAAATTATTATTCCATTCGGATCATGAGTATCCCATTTTCCATCGCCAGGCGTATACTCAAAAAGACGATGGGAATACTCCTTTTTTTTCTCATTGATTAATTGTCCGCCCGCGACATAAATTTTTCCTTTTAGCGCGGCGAAATTTGTAGGTGAACCGCTTATTAACGGCTCTTTTATCTCAATTTCATTTGACACAAGGTGTAATATTGGATCGCTGCACGCGCAAAAAATCAATATAAACACAGTTAAAATTATCAGGATTGTTTTTTTCATTAGCTTCACCATTAAAATTAAAATTGATATTTAGCCGAGAGCGTTAAATCCAGAAAGTTTCCGTAAACATCTTTACCGCTGACTCTTTGTTTCTTTCCCCTATCGCCTTCATATACCCATTGAGGGATAAAAAACCAGCTTGTTGTAAGACCAAAAGCCCAGTTGGGAGTCGCTCTGAAAAAAGCCGCCGCGCTTGGTTTAATATACATTGTGTAATGACCGTAATCCAGATACCTTTGCCATGACATGCCAAGAGAAAAGGCCAGAGGAAACTCAAAACGCCCCGCGATTAATTGAGTCCCGACTCTGCCGCCAAGGTAAATAATATATAACATATTATCCGCGATTGTTTTATTAAACATACCTCCGACTTCGCCTCCCACATATAAACGCGGGGTAAGATAATAATTAAAAGCGAAAGAGCCGGTTCCTCCAATTACAGGACTAAATTTATTATTCTTTATTATGCTCGCGGAAATGTTCCCGCCGCTATCCAGAAAAAAAAGCGGGAAAACCACACCGGCAGAGATAACTAAAGCTTGATCCCCTGAAGCGTATAAGTCAAAATGAATATTTTCCCAATCAATATCGTCAGACGGCTCATCCTGCGCGGAAAGAGCGATCGGAAGTAATAAAAATATAATTAGTAAAATTGTAATTTTACGTTTTTTTTGACTGTGTTTCACAAATTTCACGCGGCGAAGCATCTCATGCAATTTATTCTCCTTAAAAGGTAAAAATACCTTATTTACATACTTTATTCAACAACCAATATAGTCAGGGGGTTACCGATTAATAGAATCCTCAAGAAGCAGGTATTCAAGTAGAACCGGGAATCTTGTTAATAAATCCCCGTATCTTTCAAGTTCCTCAAAACGAATCTGGTTTTCTATATGAGTTTCCGCCCTTCTGCCAAATGATGATGAAATAAATTCCCTCTGGCTTGATAAAAATTCCTCATACATAAGTCTTATTTGACTGTAAAGGATAAAATTCGGGAACTTCGCGTTATGCACAATCAGCGAAAATTCATCGATTTCAGGATACCGCGTTTTTATCATACGCTCGATCTTCGCGTCTGTATTTCCTGACATTATATTCTCAATCCGTCCGCTGTCTGTATCGCCTGAAGAAAGCTCGCGTAGAATCGTAAGTTCTATATCCATCGCTATTACGCGCGTATGTTCATCAAGGTCTTCCTGATCGCCTAGATTTCGTTGTGTGGCTAGCGAAACCAGTTCTTCCGGATTTAGCTTAAGAACGATTTCTCCCTGCAAATTCCATGAGAAATCAGCGTTGGTAATTCCGACAAACGATGTATATGTATCCCCTGAAGGAAGAGCGCCTGAGTAATTTATCGGAAAACGCGTTTGCTCAAGTTTGAAAACCGCGATTTTAACGTTAGTGGGGAGCAATCTGTACCATACCCAGCGGAATTCGCCTGAACGCACCAGATGAGGATCAATTCCGTGTGTTTTTGAGCTTAAAACGCCGTACTGCCCCGGAGGAACAGCGAACTGTACCCATCCAAAGAAAAATATAACGCCGCTAATCACTATAAGTATTAAAAGTGTTATTAAAAATTTTTTCATACTATACTATAATAATACATATATCGAATATTTGACAACTATTTAAGGCTGAGGGTAATGGAAGAGTCCATAAAAAAAAACACGAAGATTCGTCACAGCGTAACTATATATATTCTTTTTTTATGTTTTATAGTTTCTTTAGTCTCTATATTCATATATTTTTCTGAAGATAATTATGAGGATTCCTCGTTATTCGCGCTTCTTGCTGTTATTCGTTACTCATCTTTTTTTGTGATTGTCTGTTCCTTTTATAAAATTATTTTAAATTTTTACAGGATTTTTATCATTAAACGAAAAGTAAATACTTTTAAAATGATTTTATATTTTTTTCTTATAATTTATGGCATTGTTTTTTTCCTGTTTGAGGCGATTATTGTTGTTATATCGAGGGGCAATTTATGAAAAAAGTATTCGCGCTGCGCGGCGCTGTCCAATGCGAAAATACTGTAAAAGATATAAGCGATCAGGTAACGGAAATGTATGACAGGCTTTTACAGGGAAATAAGCTCGCGGAAAACGATATCATCTCTGTAATTTTTTCCGTTACTCAGGACCTTAACGCCGTAAACCCTTGTTCAGCCCTGCGAAAAAACAGCAGGGCAGGGGAGCTTTCGCTTTTTTCCGCGGCGGAACCTGAATGTAAAAATTCTGTAGAACGTATCATAAGAGTAATGATTCATTGCTATCTTGAGGAAGGCGCGAAGCTCAACCATGTTTACATAAACGGAGCCGAGGTTTTAAGACCAGACAGGCGCGGCTAATTTTTTCCGCGAAGATCGCGATGTTTCGAGAATTTTTAATCGAGGATTTTTTCTCGCGATTAATTTACAAAGAATCAGTTGCCTGACACTCTCATTGTGCTCCAAACCCTTGACGTTTCCTGACCGACGCGCCAAAAACCAACGGCTTCAACTCCCAATGATTTATACATAACAAGACGCTGAGAAATTGAATACTCATCCTCATAATAAACTCTTACATAAACATCAGCGCTATAATCAAACGCCGGAGTTCCGTCTTCGCGCCTAATATTTGTCGGGTTTGTTGTGTTTAATACCCTGTCAATTCCTGAGTACGTTAACGCGCGGCTGTGATTCGCGCTGGACCACGCGCGTCCGTAAAACGGAATGCCCATGATTATCTTATCTCTTCCCGCTACGCGAACAGAATACTCAGCCACGCTGCGGCACCATCTGAGAGTCGATACAGGTCCCGGGTTTGAGCCGCCCCAATGCTCGTCGTAAGCCATTACAAAGATTCGATCCACTAGAGGCGCGATTGTCGCGTAATCATACACATCGCCCGCGATCGCTCTTGTTCGTCCGTACAGCGCGATTGTAAGCATTTTTCCCGGAAGCCCTTCGCGAAGCTCCCGAAGGAATGATAAAAAAGCCTCTCCCGATCTCGCGGGGATGTTCTCAAAGTCAATATTCAAACCGTCATAACTCGCGGTCGCCGCGATTAAATCTCTTATTAAATCCGAGCGCTGCTGGCTTCCCGGCATTAAAGTAAAATATGTTAACGCGTTGTTAGGGCATGTTACAGTAAGATGCACTCTTCCTGTAAAAAATGACAGATTGCGCCTGTTAGGCACATTTGAAAGAATTCCGTATTGATTTACTTCAGCGCCAAAATGCGCCGCGTCTGTAATAGGCATGCCTCTCATTAGCGCGGACTCGGCGCCCGCGATTACGTAACCCCAAATCTCGCGGAATTCGGTAACCGGTAAACCAACAGTTGGGTCAGCGATAAAAATAGTAATGTCTTCTTCTGGTTCTTCCTCAATCACAATTACTATTTCTTCTTCTTCTTCAAATATATCCCCGATTTCTCCCTCGAAAACCGCTTGCGATAATGTTACGCAATGATCTCCGCAGGCGCACGGTCTTTCTGTAGCGCATTGTGTAAAAAGAAATAAAAAACAAGCGATTATTAAGTAAAAGCGTTTCATAATTTGAATTATTGCATATTTGTTTATTTAGTACAAGGAACAACTCTGATTATTAATATTCATTAATTATTCGCGGTGGTTAAATTATTTTTCCCGTTTCCGGACAAATTTTCGCGATACAGGCTCAAAATTCTCAAGGTGAAGCGAACGGGAGAAAAACTCCATACCTGACGGAAGATCGATAAAAACATCGAGTTTTTCTTTATCCGCGATTTCCAGAGTTTTTGAAAGGAGCGCTTTGCCTATACCCATACCGCGGTACGCGGGATCTACCTCAATACAATTAATATATAACGATTTCTTTTGGTTAACCTCAAATAAATTCGCGTTAACATAACCTGCGTTATCTCCATTGGCGGTTTCCGCGGTAAATGTGTATTCGTCTGTTCTCTTTCGAATAATAAAATCCTCTAAAATAAGCGAAAGATTATCTTCAGGTTCGCTGCCTACAGGTTCCAATCCCCATTCTTCCCTTAGGACGTTGTACCACGCGATAATTTCATTTTTCATTTCGCATTCTTTATAGCTGAGCCATTTTTTTTCCGCTTCAGGGTATCTGGAAAGAACGTTTCTGTACGCGCGAAACACGCCTTTTTTTTTGTTTAACGCGTCCGATAATTCCTCGCGAATCAGAGGGCTTTTTTGGTCATGGGCGAATTTCTCCATAAGACGGTAACCGTCATTAGAATCCCATTCAGGCAAGGAGATAAATCTGTTTTCGTCTTTAAGTAAATTCCCGCTGTTATCATTTATGGGAGGTTCCTTTCGCGTATCTATAATTTTTCTTTTAACTGTATCAAGCGAAAATTCCCCGTCCTGATTTTCCATAAAAAAGAGAATTTCATTAATAAGCAGTTTATCAAGATCAAAACTCATTAGCGCATTGTAGCAAAAAAAAGCGAAAAAAGATATTATTGCTTTATGGAAACAATGAAAAGAACCGCGACATGCGGAGAGTTAAAAAAAACCGATTCCGGAAAAACAGTAATTTTAAACGGATGGGTTCACCGCAAAAGAAACCACGGCAAAATATTTTTTATTAACCTGCGCGATCGTTATGGAATAACGCAGATTACTGTCGATACCGAAAAAGACGCGTCCTTAGCGTCAGTCTGCGATGAGCTTAGAAATGAATACTGCGTAGCGGTCGCGGGCAATGTAGAACCGCGCCCCGTTGATATGGTAAACCCCTCTATGGAAACAGGGGAAATCGAGCTTAACGCGCGAAAAATCACGATTTTAAGCAGAAGCGAAACGCTGCCTTTCCAGATTGATGAAGAAAGCAAAGCGAATGAGGAACTGCGCCTAAAATACCGCTACCTTGATCTTCGCTCAAGCGGGATGCGAAACCGTATCGCTTTGCGAAGCGAAGTGACATTCGCGGTCCGGGAATGGATGACAGCTAACGGTTTTTATGAAATAGAGACCCCTACTTTTATCAAATCAACGCCGGAAGGCGCGCGCGATTATCTTGTTCCATCAAGATTGTACCCCGGAAAATTTTACGCGCTTCCTCAGTCGCCGCAGCTTTATAAGCAAATTTTAATGGTGTCGGGTTTTGATAAATACTTTCAGATCGCGCGCTGTTACCGCGATGAAGACTCAAGAGGCGACAGGCAGCCAGAGTTTACGCAGATTGATATCGAGATGTCATTTGTTGAAAGGGACGATGTTCTTAACATGACAGAGGGCATGACGCGCCATGTTTTTAAAAAGGTTTTAAATGTTGAACTGCCTGAAAAGTTTCAGCGCCTTACATGGGAAGAAGCGATGGAACAATACGGAAGCGATAAACCTGACCTTCGCTTTGATATGAAATTAAAATGTTTTAATGATTATGTTAAAGCTTCATCTTTTCAGGCGTTTAAAGACGCGATCGCTTGCGGCGGAGCCGTAAAAGCCCTTGTAGTCAAAGCGAACGCCAAATACCCCCAGAAGCTTCCCGCGGATTTTTCAAGAAAGCAAATTGAGGAACTTGAAGCGCGCGCGAAAATATACAAAGCGAAAGGCATGGCGTGGATGAAGGTAACAGAGGGCGGCAAACTGGAAGGCGGCGCTTCAAAATTCTTCGCGGATAACGCCGATGAAATTATTAAAGGTCTTGGCGCGGAAACAGGGGATTTAATTTTAATGATAGCGGACTCAAACCGCCGGATTGTAAACGTGTCTTTAGGCGCTGTGCGCTCTAAATTAGGACGCGATCTTGAGTTTTGCGATTCTTCTGATTTTAAATTTGTATGGATAGTCGATTTCCCGATGTTTGAGTACAACGAAGATGAAAAAAAATGGGAGGCTGCTCATCACTTATTTACATGGCCGCAAAACCAGTACCACGATACAATGGAAAGCGACCCGGGTTCTGTAAAAGGCGATCTTTACGATCTTGTTTTAAACGGCTATGAACTGGCTTCCGGCTCTATTCGTATTCATGACCCGGCGCTGCAAAAACGCGTTTTTGAAATAGCGGGGATTAAAAGCGAAGAAGCGGAAAAAAAATTCGGCTTTTTAACCGAAGCGTTTAAATACGGCGCTCCTCCCCACGGAGGAATAGCGCCCGGGCTTGATCGCTTAGTCATGATTATGGCGGGGGTCACATCATTAAAAGACGTTATCGCCTTCCCGAAAAATTCATTCGCGGTAAGCCCGATGGATGACTGCCCCTCGGAAGTTGATCAAAAACAATTAGACGAGCTAAAGATAATGTTTAAAAAGGAATGAAAATTTACAAAAGTTAATAACAAAATTTTTCTTATTTTAATTGAGGCTGTTCCAAAATTGTAATAAAATAATTTTAATAATACAGTCAATACGGCATATACGGAAAGCCCCGGCAGCTAGGATAGCAGGAATTTGTAAAAACGCTTTTTGACGAGTCCGATGCTCTCGCGCAGGCAGCAAAAATTATTTTGATGTAAAAAATTTATTTGATATTTTTATAACATCGGACTTGATGATATAACCAATGCAAAAACTGCTATAGACGCTGCCGAGGCTTCCCGCTTATGCCGTATTGGTTATTTAAATATAAATTATTCGTTATTGTATTGGAACAGCTTCTGTTAAGATTCATTTAAAAATATCCAAATATGGCTGCTGTGCGTAGCCTTGGAAGGCGTCTATGGCTGCGTAAAATAAAGTTTTATAAGTGGGTTTGTCCGGCACTAGGATATTAATTTAATAATAGAAATTTAAAACGCTGGACAAACTCGTCAATAAACACGTGTAAAAATTCCTGCCATCCAAGCCTCCCAAGGCTGTGTACAGTTGCCATATTCGCATTTTATAAAAAGTATTTTAACCGGAGTTTTGGAACAGGTTCAACTCTTTACTTCAACCAGATGTTCTTCTAAAAGTTTTCGTTTATCTTCGGGGATTGGGATTGTTTTTTGGCTCATAAAATCATAATAGACAATAACCGCGTTTCCTTTCGCGCAAAGACGGTCTTCCTGCCACGCTTCCTGATACACTGTAAATGATTTGTTTCCGATTCTGGAGTATCCGGTTTTTATAGTCACTTCATACTTAAAGTAAAGCTGGCTTAAAAAATCCAAATCAATATGAGCCATTATAAGCGGAAAAACTTTTTTATCAAGGGTAAGCTCAGGATCAAACAAGCGAAGAATATCCGTCCTGCCCATTTCGAACCAGATAGGAAGAACAGTGTTATTCACATGACCAAGACCGTCAATATCCCCGAACCGGGGGTGAATTTTCATGCTTAGCATTTTTTTAGTCCTTTTATATTTATCATTGCAGGTTAAGGCTATTTAGATAAGTTTCATAAGCCTGCTGCGCCGCCCTTGAATCCGCGGCGGCTCTTTCAATGTTTGGTCTAAGCGCGTCAATTTCGCCGTCAAGCTCTATCATCCGCCTGAGGTACTCCTGACCCTGCTGCGTCTGGCTGCCCGCGGCTTCAAGGTTTCTTCTTACCCTGTCCTGATCCGCGATTAAGCGCGTTCTTTGAGACTCAATTTCGCTTACTTGAGCGTTCGCCGCTTCTACAGCGCGTCTTAACTCTACGGCGCGCGTAAACGCTGCTCTTACATTAGCGGGTATTTCCTGATTAGTCGTATAGCTTAAAATTGTTTCCGGTCTTTGGGATAAAAGCGTTATTCGCTCCGTTAAAGGGCGGCGCTCGGTTACCGCGAAATTAACAGAGCCGTTAGCGGGCAGCGTTAAATTAAAACGGTACACTGACTGAGTTTCCTCAGCGGCGGACGGCGTTATTAAAGATGTTTGCGAGGTTTTATTATGCTCAATAATCAATTCTTTAGAGGAAGAGCCTGAATTAATAAATGTATATGTTTTAATATAATCAAGATTACGGTTAATTGACATAACGCCGCCTGAGACTGTAACGGAGCTTACAAGGCGCGTTGAGGTATCGTTCGCGGAAGCTGTAATGGATAAATCCTCGCCAAATGATATTAATCTTTTCTCATTCTCGTTCCAGAATTCCAAAAGAGCGTCCCCCGCGTATACACCGCCTTCATAAACTGTAACTGGGCCCGCGGGAAGCTTCATTCCACTTGTGTTTGTAATTTCTGCTCCCAAACGCGGAAATCTTCCGCTTGAGTAAATTAAAAGACTTTTGGCCTCTATAACAGACTCCACAAGCGGAAGCATCGCGCTCATGCGGCGGTTAAGGCTTACAGGGTTTCTGATTGTAAACTCAAATTGCCCGCCAGCGTCGCTTCCCGCGGCTGTCTGCGTTGTTCCGGCGGCGAGACTTGCCTGAGGCGCGGCTTGCGGGGAAACGGCTCTCATCATATCATTACTGGATATTCCCCCCATGTCCATCATCATCATGCTTTCTGTTTCCGCGTACGCTGCCGTAGGATAAGACCTTTCATAAACGACAGCTTCAGCGGCGCCCGCGATCGCTAGCGGCAGAGTAGGGCGCGACACATAATACGGCGGATAAAGATTTTGAATAAACGAAGCGGGACGGCCGGCGACTAAAGACAGCCTGACATTGTTCCAGTCATTATCGCTGTCGTTATCGACAATCGCCCACCCTTGAAAAACAGGCCTTGCCGCGCCGAGATCCAGCCTGTAGGAAACTTTCCAGACAGGGGAGGGGATTACATAACTTATTGTCACATCCCTGGAACCGCTTCCGGGAAGATTAACCATTAACTGCCGCGAAAATGAATTCCGCGACGCCGCGATTAAATCAAGGCCGCGGTTTAAATCATTTTCTATTACAGGATCGCCAAAGCTGATTGAGTTTATATCTCTTAAATTAAAAGCTCTCATTCCCTGGCTTGTCGATAATAAAAGCCACGGCTCCAGGCTCCCAGAAAAACCGGTTGTAGCCATCGCCCTGTATTCAATTCCGATGATTCTTCCCGCGTAAACAGTAGGAGCCATTATTGAAACTTAGANCGCGCCTCGCAGCCTTGAAAGAATTTGCGCGAGACCGGGATCGTCAGAAAGATCGACAGATAAACTGCGCAGCGTCTGAATCAAAGTCTGCTCGGACTGATAAGTGATTGAGGGACTTGATGAGGAAGGATCGTTCACAATGAGCGTTTTTAGCGCGTCATTCACAGCGTCAAGCCTGAACTGCAAGTCGATCGATACATCGCCTGAAATCTGCCCTGAATGTTCATAGTACGCGAGCCCTGATGTAAGAATTACCACGCGTCTTAGCGGAAGAGAACCGGCAGCCAGAGAGGAAGCGGAACTAACGCTGTTATTTGACAATAAAGCCGGACTTCGGGTTTCCGCCGGGGTTGAAACGCCTGTGTCGCCGCTTGATTCTCTCATCGCCTGCGCGAAAAGAGCTGAAGAAAAAACGCAAAATAAAAATACCGCGGTTAATTTTCTCATTTACTTACCTTCTTTTTTTATAGAAATACGAAAAATCACCTAACGCGAATGCTCAAGTCTAAGAGTAATTGTGGGAGCGTCGCAGACTTCAGAAGGCCCAAAATATTGAATAGCGCCGGGAACCATAAAGCTGGTTTTTTCCGCCCACAAGCTTCTTTTTTCAATTAATTTTTTAAAGGGATTTCCGTTAAGATCAACTAACGCTTTTTTTATGACAGGTTTTTTGGAGCCGTGGCGCTGTTCTAAGTTCATCATCATTGTTAAGGGAATTCCGCCCGCAATCCACTGAGAAGCGGGAACCGTCAGGTTTCTTACGCTGGAAAGATAACCCGTCAATCCCGAGGCGATTAAGACAAACGCGCTGTAACCCAGCGAATAGCAGTAATCGCAGTCAAAGTTGGAAGGGAAGGCGCATCTGCCTTCATATCCAAAAAAGTGAGCCAAGGCGCTGAACTTGCCCTTATAGTTCCCATCGCTTTTTGAAAGAGATAATTTATGCTCAACCATCCCAATTAAAAGTTTTTCTGTTTCAATTCTTGAAACCTGCACATTACCGTGCGGATCGCGGTCCATTAAAAATTGTTTTCCGATTTCAGGCGGAAATGAATGCAGAATTCTGTATGATGTTTCAGGGAGCCTTGTTGAAAGCCAGTACATTTGATCAATAAAATTTGTTATAGCGGTAAATTCTTTTTCTTCATTCGCGATTGTATCGTTAAGATCGTTTATCAGTTTTTTAACTTCGGGAATAAACTCAACTAAACCTTCGGGTATTAAAATAACCCCGAAATTCTCGCCGTTTTCCGCGCGTTTTACAATTGAGGCGCATACCTGATCAACAATTAAATCCAATGACATCGCTTTTTCCTCGATCTCTTCGGAGATAAGGCAGATATTCGGCTGAGTTTGCAGGGCGCATTCAAGAGCGATGTGGCTAGCGGATCGTCCCATTAGTTTTATAAAATGCCAGTATTTTTTCGCGCTGTTTGTGTCGCGGCATAAATTCCCGATTAACTCGGAATATGTTTTACAGGCGGTATCAAACCCAAACGACGCTTCGATGTACTCGTTTTTTAAATCGCCGTCTATAGTTTTCGGGCATCCGATTACCTGAATCGATGTTCCATTATTTATAAAATATTCCGCCAAAAGCGCGGCGTTTGTATTTGAATCATCGCCGCCGATTACAACGACAGCGTCAAGGTTTAATTTCTTCGCGGTTTCCAAAGAAGACGCGAACTGCTCATTGGTCTCGATTTTGGTTCTTCCCGAGCCAATAATATCAAAGCCTCCGGTGTTACGGTATTGATCGATAATTTCATCGGTAAGAATAATAGTTTTATTATCGATAAGACCGCTGGGACCGCCTTTAAATCCGTACAGGATGGAATTTTTATTGCCTTTTTTTACGCCATCGAATAAACCGGCGATAACATTATGCCCGCCTGGCGCTTGTCCTCCGGAAAGTATCACGCCGATTTTTAACTCGTGATCCATTTTTATTTTTTTTTCGGCGTTGCCGGAGGCTTTTTCAAAAGTGATTATCGGCTTGCCGTAAGTGTGGTTAAAAATTTTACGAATTTCGTCTTTATCGGAAATCGCTTCGGTAGGCGAACCCGCGACAACAGCGATATCCTCAATCCTGCTTGAGAGGCTTTCCGGGAGCTTAGGTTTATATCCATAACGAACATTCTGTAACGCGGATACGTTCATGATTTTCTCCTGAATATTAATAAGACAGGTTATGCTTATTTATTTTTATGTCTGTTTTTTCGTAATTTTTTCTTTCGTTTATGGGTAGCAATTTTTCGCAGTTTTCGCTTTCTTCCGCAGGGCACTTAAATTCTCCTAGGGTTTGAATGAAGACGGCACAAGCCGCGACACTCATTATGCCTGATAGAGTAAAAAAGATCAATAGCGCGTTTTGAATTAGTGGAAAGCCAACAAACGGTTTCTCGCGGTTACCTCCCAGTAATCAACGAGCTTTCCTTTACTGACAACAGAAACACCGGGATATAGAGCTGTTGTCGGGCAGATATGATTCGGTATTATATACAGAATAGTTCCTATCGGCGGTCTCGCGTCATTTTTTGTCGTCCAAACCCAATGTTCTTCGCTTTGAGCAACTGGTTTCGCGTCAGATAAACCAACGATTACTCCGCGTTCAGGTTTTTCGCTTCCTATCGCTTTATATCCTGTGTCCAGCGTGAAAAGACCCGGGCCGGGATGACTTATCACTCTTGTTAGAATGGCGGCTCCGGCGGGAAAAGACAAATCCTGAAATTTTAGCGCGTAGCCATTGTCGTTTACAAAGAGCGTTCCGGGCGAAAGGAAAACGCCGGGCGTATTTATATGTACCGGGAAAGTAGGCGTACCTCCCATTATCAGAACCGGTTCCTTGATTCCGCGCTTTTCCATTAACGTTTTTATTCTTAATAGTTCATCTGTAAATTTTTTTGTCTCTTTTTTTCTTTCTTCCAAATCACTGATACCAAGGTGTCCGTCATAACAATGAAGACCGATTATTCTTAGCCCTTCGATTTTTTCGGACACCATGTAAAAATTTTCTAGATCGTCTAACGGAACGCCTGTGCGGTTCATGCCAAGGTTTACGTCAATCAGAACGTCAATTAAAAATTCACCGGGATTCGCGCGGGAGTCATCGCTTGATGTCTTTAATCCTGTTTCAGTTCGCGCGCGGAGGGCGTTTTTCCCAAGGATTTCAAGCTGCTTAAGATCATCGCCAATCGCGATAAAACGCGTTTTCGCGTAACAGTTTCGCAGGTTAATAAAATGGGCGATCATCGGTCCAATAAGGGGATAGGATACAAGCGCGTACGCTGCTCCTTCCTCCGCGCACATCTGAGCTTCGGAGATTGTCGCGCATTTAAAACGGCTGATTCCGCGGTTAATCTGCATCCTTACCATCGCTGCCATTTTATGAGTTTTTACATGAGGCCAAAGCCTTCGCGCGCCGCCTGCCATTGTTATTACCTTGTCTGTGTTTTCCTCAATTTGATCAAGGTAATAAATCAAAGCGGGCGACTCGACCTGTTCTTCTCCGGCAAAATGATAATTTATCATATTATTCATTAACAATATTCCGGATTTACGGCTTTAATTCAAGTAAAAGCTCGATTTCTACAGGGACATTTCCTGGCAGCGCGTTTACGCCGACAGCCGAACGGGCGCAAAGACCGATATCTTCTCCTAAAATGTCAACTAACAATTCGCTCGCTCCGTTCGCGACCTTTGGATGATCATAAAAGGATTCGGTTCCCGCGACAAAAACAATCATCTTCACGAGGCATTTTACTTTTTCAAGGCTGCCGTACGCCGCTATTATGTTCGCCAAAAGGTTAAGCGCGCATTGCTTGGCTGCTTCCTGCCCCTGCTCAATGGTTACTTCAGCTCCAAGTTTCCCTTTATATTTTATCTCGCCGTTGAATGCCGGCACGCATCCTGAAAGATAGCAAAGATTTCCGCCGAAGCTTTTAGCGGGGTTGTAAATACCGCCTTTAACAGGCGGGTTCGGCATTTCAAGTTTGTGTTTTTTCAGCGCTTCTTCAAATTTAATCATAATTTTCCTCTAAAAATTTTTTTTCGTATGTACATCATAATACAGCGGCTCATTATACGCAAATGTATTTGGTTTGCTCAACAGACGCGAGCTTTCGGTTTACGGTCAGCCGCCTGACAAACCTATTGTCTTTTCTCGAACCTGCCCGCGTTATGTAATAATACCTGACCTTCTTCGAGCGCTTTCTTTCCGCCGATAAAGCAAAGAGAGAGCCCCGAGGCGTTTTTCATCGGGTTAGCGTAATCCGATTCGTCGCGGAATTTATCAGGATCAAAAACAAGAATATCCGCCCTCATTCCGGGCGATAAAAGCCCCTTGTCTTTAATACCAAGGCGCGCGGCGGGAGCGCTTGTCATTTTACGGATACATTCCTCTGTGGTCAGTACTTTTCGTTTAACAGCGAAATCGCGAAGGAAACGCGGGAAAGCTCCCGTTAAACGGGGATGCGGCGTTTTCATATCGCCGTACAGCGAGTCAGATATAAGCGATGAATAAGAAAGACGCGCGATCGCGTCAATATCGTCTTGTGACATGCTGCGGTTTATGATGCCGATTTTTCCGTTTTCGCTGAATAACAATTTCGCTGTAAAGGCGATTTCATCTTCCGCGCCTGATTCAGCGGTGGCTTCGCTTATGGTCTTTCCGATATATTTTTGATTTTCTGTTAAAGCGGCAGAACTGATTACCGTCCGATCCCATCCGATAGTTTTTGAAAGATTATCCCATCCGCGCGCTGTCTCATCTTCGCCATTTTCAAGCAGCGCGCGAATCCATTTAATGTTATCAGGTTTATCAAGCCCGGCGATCGCTTTTTCAAATCCCCGCGACATATACGACGGAGGGATCATCTGCGTTAAAGTGGAGGAACCGCAGTCATAAGGATAAAAATCAACAGTTATATCAGTTCCGCCCGCGCGCTCCTTTTCGATCAGTTCTATCGCGCGGACAAGCGTTCTTCCCCATGTTCCGCGTCCTGCCGCTTTAAAGTGGCTGATATGAAGAGGTATTCCCGCTTTTTTAGCGATTATTATTACTTCTTCAACGGCGGATACAAGAAGGTTAGTTTCATGGCGCATGTGCGCGGCGATTATTCCCCTGCCGCGAATTTCTTTCGCTAGACAGGCGATTTCATCCGCGTCCGAGTAGAATTCGGGAATGTACATCAGTCCGATCGAAAGGCCGAATGCTCCATTAAAAGACGCTTCAGCCAGCAGAGCGCGGGCTTTTTTCATTTCATCTTTGGTATAAGGCGATGAATCGAAGCCCTTCGCTGTTACGCGCAACGCTCCCATACCAGCGAAAAAACCAATGTTAAGCGGCAGCTTCGCTGACTGTAACAGCCTGACATATTCGCTGTGTGAGGAAAATTTTTCCCTTGGAAAAGGTCCAAGGCACGGCATCAAAAAATTTTCATACTGTTCCCTTGTTTCCGGTGTGTTTGGCGCAGGAGCCATGCCGCAGTTACCCGCGACGCACGTAGTTATTCCTTGTTTTAGTTCTAGATCGCCGAATCCTTCACGGAAAACCGCGGTATCGCAATGACGGTGCGCGTCGATAAAACCCGGGCAAATAATTTTTCCTTCGGCGTTTATTATTTCGCGTTCCTCTGAATTTTCTATCGCGTGATTTTTTTCCGTCCGCGCGCCATTTTTTTTTATTTCGAGGATGATTTCATTTTCAAAAAGAAGATCGCCTATAAAACTAGGCGAACCGGAACCGTCAATAATATAACCGCCGCTGATTAATGTCATTACCGCTAAATTATAACATTCTTTTATGTTACGCTCAAATTTTATCGCGTGGAATGTTTACGCGGCAATTTGAAATTTAAAACCGCATACTGATCAACGCTTGTCCATTTTTTTAATTCATGTCAAAATAACGGATGAGAATGAAAAAATTGGCGATTGTCGGTTCCAGAGATTTTAATGATTATGAAACCATGAAAAATTTCATCGCGTTAAAATTAAATCTTGATGAATTTGACACAATTGTTTCCGGCGGCGCTCAGGGAGCTGATACTCTGGCGGAGAGGTTCGCCGATGAGAATAACAAAATGAAAGTAATATTTAAGCCTGATTGGTCAAGATACGGCGACAAGGCGAGCTTTTTAAGAAATTCAGACATAATCGAAACAGCGGATGAATGCGCCGCTTTTATTAATAATCCAGTGTCTTCCGGCACAAGAGACTCAATCAAAAAAGCGATAACCAAAGGAATGCCTTTGTTCATCTGGGAAAAGGGAAAGTAAGAATTTTCGATTCCCAAACGCGTAAATTGGTATGGAGTTTCGCCATGCGAAACTCAAAAATAAAAAGAGAACTCTTCCAGAGTTCTCTTTTTATTACATCTCCACGGGGAATCGAACCCCGGTTGCCGGGATGAAAACCCGGTGTCCTAACCGCTAGACGATGGAGACATA
>JGI24695J34938_10001780_pt1 | contig 17754 bp, 6 predicted proteins | sample TergutCo191P3_FD_34938 | JGI IMG/M metagenome (IMG submission 34938)
TTAAATATACATACGATATGCCGTTTGATTGCGCAAAACCGATTGAATTACAGGATAATAACTTCTTTACTGTTGAAGACAGATTCATTCTGACCGACGTTGACAAGGCAGAACTGCTATACGTTTCAAATGGGAAAATACTCAAACCCATCGCAGTCGCTTCCTGTGGAAGACCGGGAGACATCCCGGAACACGAGTATTTAACAGCCGGACCCCCGGGAACGGAACCAGAGTATACCTTATACCCGGGAAGACCGGCTGACATACCTGAAGAGTTACCCGAAGATCCGGAGCCTGCCTCTGATTATCCTGATTACATGCAATTAAATTACGAACATAAATTTTATGAATATATCGAAAAGATGCTTGCCGCCAAGTTTGCGATGAAATTATCAGAGCAACCCGGATTGCACCAGCAGCTGATGCAGGAAGCTCTGTTCATTAAGAGCGAAGCTGTTGACGCAAGCAGGTCCACAAGAGCAGCCAAGAAGAAAGAAAATAAATGGTGGAGCGAGGAACTTGGCTTATGATGATCACAAACTTCTCGGCTGGAGAACTTTCAGAAACTCTATTTGGAAGAATTGATATTCCGCAATATTTCAATGGGGTTTCAAGGCTTGAGAATTTCGATGTTATTCCCACGGGAGGAATTAAACGCCGCGGAGGAACCGTTAATTTATCTGTGATGGACGAGGAAGGCCGCGTTATTCCTTTTATAGTAAACCGTTCTGTGAGTTTTTTACTTTATCTGACGCAGGAGAAAATAACTGTATATAAAATTGAAAAAAGAAGATTAATGGGTGAACCTGTTGTATTTGAAAATAATAATAATTTAAGAATATATGAAAAACTTGATGAAATAAATGAAGTTCAATACGCACAAAATTACGATACTATGATTCTATGTCATGAGAATTATCCGCCATTGGAAGTGAAGTTTAATAATTTAGAAATTAATATAAGCATTTTAAGATTATCTTTTGATAAATATATTACAAAAGGAGAAAGAGTAACTGACAATGATTCTTATTTATATAAAAAAGATGATGAAATATATAGTTCAGGTTGGTTAATTACTGAAGAACATTATCCATCTACAGCTAGTTTCTTTAACGGTAGGTTAGTATTTGCTAATACAAAAAATGAACACCAAAGATTGTTTTTTAGTTCTATAAAAAAGGAAAATGAAGATTATAATTTTTCTACTAACAAAATATTTCTCACTGAAAAAAGAGAATATATTACTATATTCGGATCTGTAGATCCAGATGTACAAGAAAAAAATATCATATTAATTGAAAATAACGAAGGAATAAAGTTTCAAAAAGCTCTCGAAGATTATTATTTTGATACTCCTTTTTTTTCTAAAGATACTAGAATTGAGAAACTTCAAGGCAATGTATTAAAAACATCAAAAAGCGCTTTAATTACACTTCCTATTACTCAGGATGTAATAGATGTTTTAAATCACATGGAAACAAAATCAGAGAATCTTGATAAATTTCCATCAACATCAATTGAATATTTAGTAGCTACATTAAAATCAACGGTATTAATTTTAAATACTCCTAATATTACAACAATTAATTATTATATAACTGTTGGTGCAACACAAATAAAATTCAGAGTAGATGAATTGGGACAAAACACATGGCCTTTCGATCGAGAGATAATACACAAATTAGATAAAAAAGCTGTACTTTTATACGAAGAAAATCCACAATATTTCTATAATTTTATAATGTCTTTTATACCTACAGAATTATTCGAAGGTGAATTAAAACAAAATAATATAAATATTGTGACAGATTTATTAAAAAGTAATTCTTTGGAAACTATGAAATATCATCTGGAATCCGGTTATATTAACGAAACTTTTTATAATTACGGACCTGAAATAAAAAATATTGTTAAAAGAAGACATGAAAACGCACAAAATATTTACATCCCACTCTACACTCGTGAAATAATTTCAGATGAATACCCTACTCCAGACTGTGGCTTTACCTTTGAAATTGCTTCCGACATGAACGATGCCATCCAGTGGCTCGCTGTAAATAAGGGTTTAATCATTGGCACCGAAACAAGCGAGTGGATTATTCCTCCGGGAATACACGCTAACAATGTTCAAGCCACTTTAAACTCAAGGTACGGAAGTGACAATATTCAAGGAACCGCCATCGGAGACGCTACTTGTTTCCTGCAGACCGGAAAAAAAGGACTTGTGGAATATTACATTCCCCAGCAGGATAATAATTTCCGCGCGAACAATATGGCAATGCTCTCTGATAATATGCTGAGAGAAAGTCCTGCGAAGGAGTTTGATTTTATATCATCTCCGTATACAAAACTTTTTATAACCCGTGAAGACGGAATCGCGGTAACTCTACTCTATGAAAGAGGAACAGGTACATTCGCATGGAGTAGATTCACTACTAAAGGAGAAATTAAAAGCGCCGCTGCATTACCGGGCTTTGACGGTTATGACGAATTATATCTTTTAGTTAAAAGAGGAAACAATTTTAACCTGGAAATATTATGCGAAAATTCAAATATATATCTTGACGGTTACAAACAATGGGATGGAAACTTCTCAGAGTATACTGATGACGCTGTTATTTATGATGAGGAAAATAAAAAAACATATACATTCCCGAAGAATTTTGAAGGAATCGATATAACATTGTTACCGCAGCCATCAGAAAAAATATTTATTGGCTATCCGTACAAAAGCATCGTTCGGAGTATGCCAATACTCGCAAACGATAAAATGAAACCGAATAATATTAAAAATATTTTATTCCGTTTCCTTGGCAGCTACATGCCAAAAATAAAATCGCTTCCAAACAATGTTGTAAATACAATTCCGTGCGAAGAGCCGTATAGCGGTGTATGGAAAACAACATTCCCCGGCGTATGGGATAGAGACGTTATGTTTGAGCTTATTCACGATACGCCAAACAGGTGCAAAATTTTATCAATTAATGCGGAGGTAAATTAATATGTGGTGGTTACTTGCAGCAGGTCTTGGCGCGGCTGCCGGAGGCTTTTCTGTTTGGCAAAGAGAACAAAGAGAAAAAGAAGCGTTAAGACATCAAAAGGAAATTGCTTGGGAGCAATATGTTTTAGGCAAACAGCACAGCGATAAACGGTTCACAATACAAAAAACTGAAGCTCTTGATCAGCTTGGCATTCAAAAACGTACTCTTGATACTCAGCTTGGTCTATCTGTTGACGAATATAATACAGCTCTGTTAGGCCAGGCATTCGGAATGCAGGACGCAAGAATACAAACAAATTCCGCTATCGGTGAGTCACTTGCTTCTGAAGGCTTAAGCGGCACGCGGGGAAATGAAAACAATGAAATGATAAGAGCCTACGCCGCTCAGGGACTTGAAAGGAATATTGGGGTTCAGGATAAGCAAAACTCTGATTATTTAAACCGGATGATAACAGGCGCCAATACAAACGCCGCGGCAATCGAACGTGAAAGATCAACTTGGCTTCCGGGAGGATACCGCGTAAAGGAAAAAGAAGCGCAGGATTCTTACAATTTGAGTTTAGCTAATCTTGGGCAGACTGATTTTGATTGGCGGATTAATCAGGCAACGCCAGATATATTTCTTGATTATCCTTTGGGGATATTGAGCGGCGCCAACTCGGGAGCAAGTATGGGATACAGTTATCAGAATTTTTTTCAACAAACACAGAATCCATGGAACGATATTGGCAAAGGAAAAAATTCTTACGGTGTTTCAGGTGGAACTAATCTTTACGGCGGAGACTTTTTACAAGGAAGGTAAAAAAAATGGGAAGAGCGACAGTAAGCGATGTCTTTGATGCAGTAGCGAGATTTAATAATCAAATACTGCATCACGAAACTCAAGAACTTAAAGAAAAAAACGAACTGAATGCTAAAACTAATTACGCTCAAATACAAACTAATATACAAAATTATATCCGCGATAATCCTTACGAAGGCGGAAACAATGAGTTCGGCGACGAATTAGCATGCCGAAATTATTTTGATAAATTAAAAAATTTTATTGGTGAAAAATACGCCTACGCAGAACAGAAAAATACATCCAATCATTACAGAAAAATAATTGATGAAATGAAAACACAGTCTCTTGAAGTAGCCAGAAATTATTCTCTTGAAGAACAGGATAAATGGCGTAAAAACAGAGAACTTGTTAATTGCAATGAAAACTTAAAAAACCTTTTGGATTCCTACATGACGCCTGAAGACATGATAGAAGCGATGCACAATCAGATTGAATTTTCAGCGGATACTATTGGATGGAATCCGCAGCAAAGATACGAGATGACACAGACTATGAATACAGCGGCTTATCAAAAGTTTATGACAAACCGTCTTTCTATGGTAAATGACGTTAATAAACTTGATGGCGCCGTAAAAGAAATCCATGACGCTTTTGGATTCATGCCGAAATCTGAAATTAATATTTACGACAAAGAAGGAAAAATTACCGGCATTGAAGAAAGAGATTGGAGTTTTGACAAAAGAGACGAATGGGAAAAAGCACTCGTAGAAAATGAAACTAAAAGAATTTATGGAGAGCATTGGGCGGTTTTTCAGGATAAACAATCTCAAATGATAAGATATCTCATATCAGGAGATATAAATAATGCTATGAGTTTATGCAGAGAATGGGGCGCGAAGTTCAATGAATATTATAATCCAAGAAATCTTAATTTTAATAATCTTGATCAATCATACCGCAATAGAGGTGAAAACTTTTTTGATATAAGAATGATTGAAGGATACATGAGACAGAATTTAGGAGGCCGAGAGAAGGATTTATTAACAGCAGAAATTATTCCGGCTATGTTTATTAATCCGCAATTTAGAGGTGACGGTACCGTAGTCCTCGGTAATTTTTCCATGAACGGTGACGGTACTATAGTCCCCGGTGATTTTATCAGGACATATGAAAATGGTCTTGAATCGTTTGAGGGATTTATGTATTACAGGCGAAAAGCTACTGAATTTAAATACCAAGATCACATCGATCCTGGTACAGGAGAGCTCAACGCGTTTGCGCAGATTGCGGTAGAAAAAGAAATGGTTGAATGGAGTAACAAATATTGGGATTATATAAGAAGTGAATTAAGACGCAAAGATCCAACAATGCTTTCCGATTTTGACAAATTCAGAAAAGCGGAAACATACTCTGATCCAAGAAGCGAATATTATGATATAGGTTATGCTCGGCTTTCCAGAGATGAACAAGATCGCTATACAAGTATGTGCATCAAATATTTTAATGATTTATTTTTAACAATGCCGGCGGGTCAAATAGATTTTCCAGCCTTGCGTCAGAAAATGAGAGAATTTACAAATTTCCGCACAAGTCTTATATTAAATAATTCCACAATATCAACTACAGACCAGGGAGAAAGATATAGAGCATTAAAAAGATACAGCAATACGGCAATGAGTGAAGAAGCTGAAAAAATAATTTTTACGCAATCAGATCCGGAGCGTCTTGGTTTAGGATTAGAAGAACCAAATAGAAAAAATCTACCGTATGTGGATAAAAATCAATCTGTGTTTTATAGAACCACAGCGCAAGAAGGTGCATTAAACGAAATAAGGCAAGAAGAAAAAAGAATTTCCGCAGGTATTCTTGGTTTAAGAATGAATCAATTGAAGGAATACTGGATGCCTTCTGAAAGACAATATGATGATGTAATTGGTAAAGGAATATTTGTAATAGAAGAAGGAAATCACGCGGGCACATATTATTTGGAATATGATCAAAACGCGAACCCATATTTAATGAAAAGGAATAATTCTGAAGGAAAATGGGAAAAATACGAACAAGGACAAGGACAGAGGGAACCGACGAGAGATGAAATGATAATAATAAAAAGAAATATTGAAAACGAAATTACACAGGAGGCATTCAAAAATATAAACGCGTATACAGGTGAACAATTAAACCTCAGAATTGCTCCGCCTGATTTTGAAGGCGGTCAAGCAGGATATGATAGACATAGGGAGAAGATAACCCAAAATGATAAAGACTTGCAAACAATATGGTTGGAATATTTAAACAGATTAAATAATACGGAAGATGGAAATAATTCAAGGCTATTATATGATTCTATATCAAGAGGGATAAATCCATTAAATGGAGAAAGACTAAATATTCATGTTAAACCTCCAGGATATACAGATGTGTGGAGAGGTGACGGCGATAAACAAAATGCTTGGATACAATATTTTTCAAAAATAATACTGGATAAGAGAGAAATTGAAGCTAACCGGGTGATAAACAAATGAGCGATATTTTTGAGAGAAGCCAGCAGCATGAAATTTTCCTGCCTGAAAGTCCTCAGGGATACAAGTCAAATGGATTTAACACTACATCAAGTTCGCCTACCCGTATTTATTTACCTCCTAATACTAATAATCCATCAGAAAATTTATCTGATATAACGCCTGAAACTCCGCCTGTAACGCAGTCGCGAAACGAGAGAGCGACGCAAATTTTACAATCATGGGTGAATGAGGAAGATCAAAGAAGAGAGTTCCGAAACCAAATGCGTTCAGATCCGGGAGTTATTTTATCAGTACGGGAAACAGGCTTCCTGTATGACATGAGAGAAAAAGGAATTATAAACGATGATGATATTTATAGAATAGTTTCCGCGAAAGAACTTGGAGAATATTTAAACGTTGATCCGTCATTTGTTTTGAATAATTATGACGCTATTTGGCAGGCGGTTTCGCAAGACAGAGATGATCGTTACATTGTAGTGTCGGAAAAAACAAGATGGGAAGCAATTGATGCTTCAATTCAAATTGGAAAAAATACAACGACTCTCTCCGAAAAAGGAAATGAATTAAGAGATTTGAATGGCAAGATAGAAAAAGCAAATGAAAATGAGCGCGCTATTTTACAGCAGACTGCCGATTCTCTCTGGAAAGAAATACAAGAGATAAGAAAGAAAAACGATGAATTGGGTCGAGGCTTCCCAAGCGACGCGCTTACTACTATTATGACCGCCACAGTTCAATCTGCAGAGAGGAACTTAAAAGCGATTGGTAGAGGGCTTTTAGGCGGACTTGGCGGTGCCGGTGTAGGTGCCTTAGCAGGAGGTTTGCCGGGAGCGGTAGTAGGTTTCAAAACAGGTTTCGCTCTTGGAGGTTTTTCCGCAACGGCGCCGGAAATGGCTGGTTTAATGTATGTGGATATGCTGGCTGCTGGAGTTGATCAAAAAAACGCAGGTATCTTATCTTTAATCGGCGGCGGTTTACAAGGTCTTATTGAGAGCATTCCTGGTTTAGGAACAGTTTCCGGCGTCGGTAGAAATGTTTTAAAAAATGTCGGCGGCAAAATTATTTCTCAGCAGATGCAAAGAAAAATCGCAGAGACTGCTTCGAAGAATTTTATAACCAGAATAACGCAGAGCGGCGCGGCTCAGACTATAGGCAAAAATATTCTTACAAGAACGTTGTTTGAAACGGCGAGACAGGCTGGTGAAGAAGGATTTGAAGAAGCTCTGCAATACATGGTTGAACAAGCAATGCTCTCTGTAGCTGACGCGATGCAAGATTCTCCTGTCGATAGAAAAGATTGGGGATCCCGTGAGTTCATGCGCGAGATGGAACAATCTGTTATCGGCGGTATTGCAGGCGGGCTTGGATTTGGCATTGTTGGACTTCCTTTGAATATTTCTGGCAACATCCAGGAAACAGCGAGGCAGACAGAAGCTCTGAGAAATCTTGCGGTTACTATAAATAATGAAGCGGAGTTTCGCGCAGCCGCGAAAGAAAACTCATTAACGAAAACTTTAACCGATGCGTAAATAGATCAGATTTATAACAGCCAGGAAGATAACCGCAGAGCGTATCACAGCGAAGAAGAACGCATCGCAGCCGAACTTAAAGAAACAGCAGGTCTTGGTCAAGGGTATGCTGAACAGCAAACAAACCCTGATACAGGCGAAAAAATTCCGCTTGGAGAAACATACCGGAATCGCAACGGACTGCTTCATACGGAACTGGATGAGAAACGAAACATTTTTAAAATTGGCGATCCGAGAGTCGACGGATCAAGAAATCTTTATTCACACATTGGATATACATTAAAAAATGATAAAGTACAAATTAATGAATTCCGCGTCCGCAATGACCTTGATACGCCTGAGTTCAGGCGCGAAGCATATGAAAGATTCGCTGAAGCCTTTGCCGGTCATGAAATAATCTGGAACGCTAAAACAACGCGCGAAGCGGAAATCCGCGAGGATATAATTAAAAGCAATCCGCGCGGAAGCGGCTCAGGTCTCAATTACTATTATGATACAGATACAAAAAACATTTCCGGCGCCAGATTCAGAAACCGTGTAATCGATAATTTCCGCACGCACTTTCCGCGGATGAACAATACGGAACATGCCGTGATGGCCGCGGAGTGGGAACACTTCGCAAGTTTACGCGGACAGACTCTTGAAGACTATGTAAACCGTGAATTCGGCGGTCTTGAAAAAGCGTTTACCACTAATCCCAATACGCGCATCGATGCGGCAATGAAAGAAGGGCAAAAAATAAAAGGCGCGGTCTCTTTTGAAGATATGTCAAAAGACGCCAAAGCGGTAATCTATCTCAGTAAAAACGCTGACTTGTCTACCTTCATTCATGAGATGGGACATATCTACAGACGCCGCCTGCAGGGTGACATGCTGAAACAGGCTGAGAAACTCTGGGGAGTAAAGGACGGCAACTGGACAACGGCGCAGGAAGAGCAATTTACTGAAGACCTTGAACGATGGCGCCGCGACGGCGCAGCGCCTTCTGCGGAAATGAAATCATTCTTTGAAAAGTTCGCTGAATTCCTGAAGAATATTGTTAACGCTATAAGCAAGAGAGAATCGGTTTCTCCGGAAATTAAAGAGTTTTTTGATAACCTTTATACTGGAGAAACTTCACAAAATACTAACAATACTGAAAATAATATTAGCAATCGCGAAGGAAACATTAATGAAAGTACATACGAGGCTAATAAAAAATTTAATGATGAAAGACCTTTACTCGATAAAAATAATAAAAAAACAGATACAAAACCAAAGCAGCCGTCAAATAATCTCGATGATATTTATTCTTTAGTAGAAGAATCGAGAGAAGAATTTGATCGATATGTTCAGGAATTACAGGAAAAATATGGCGGAGAAATTATCAGCCGTAAAAATCTAAAAAAGAGAGCAAGAGCGGAAAGGAAAAATACTTCAGATGAAGGTGCGGAAAATATTCTGGATATTAATGGCAAGACGTTAGTTTTAAATGATTTGCAAACGATTGTCACGGTACTTGAAGATTTGCATGGGCGTGATGAGGTTCTTCGTATAAAAGACCGTTTTAAAGTATTACAGCCATCTCATTACAGAGATATGTTTATTAATTTAAGATTGTCAAATGGCTCTATTGTAGAATTGCAATTAAATACACCGCAATTTATATCTGCCAAAAGGGAGCATGGCGGACATCTTATATACGAGATAAAAGAACAGGTAGAAAAAGGATACGAAAATAAACTTGTTTCATTGGAAGAATTTAAAAATATAGATGTCTTGTGTGATGAAACGCAAACTCAATTGTATGATGCGGCTTTTTCCGCTTCTCTCGTTGAAGCCAAAATTAATGAATCCTCTCTTGAAATGGTCGAAGAGTTAGTATTAAAAATATCTGAATATTTAGGCCATTTAAGAGAAGGTCTTAATGTCTTATCAGAGGACACGCGAAAAGCGGTGCAGATTTTACGAGAAAAAGCCAACGGAATATCCTCAACTTCACAGAACTCCAGAGTCGGATCATCGAAACTAGGGACCTCTACACTTGAAACCGGGGATGTTAATTTGTCATCGGATTTAGTAGAGGAAGATTTAACAGAATCATCAAACATTTCTGTACCCTCCACTATTAGTATCGAACAAAAAATAAATTCTGTCAACACTAATTTAGAAAAAAATTCTGAAGAAAATGAAAAAAGAATTGAGAAAGCAAAAAAGAAATGGGAGGTCGCTGATCGTGTTAAAGGCGCGGAGGATCAAGTCACATTGCAAACCGGCGAAGAAATTAAAGGTCACTACGAATTAGCAGAAGCAGGAAGCTCGACAGCTTCAGTTGATCCTGATGCGGATTTCCAACTCTCGCAGGGATTCCCGGTAAACGAAAACGGCACGTCCATGAACGTCGGCCGCGATTACACAGGAGGATTCAGCCAGAACGCGGCAGTCCGCATGGCGGGAGAATTTGATCAGCGCGGTATCGGGATTATTGTTGACAGTAACGGCGTTACCAGTTCCGGGAATAACCGCGATATCTCAAGGCGCATCGCCGCGAAAAACGGTACCGACAGTAAGTATATTGCATATTTAAAATCACGTCCTGAGCGCTGGGGATTCACTCAGGAAGATATCGCGAAGTTTGAACACCCTACATTGTATTTTGTAGTGAACGCGCCGACAGCCTACACGCCTCTTTACTTTGATCAGTTTAACCGCTCCGGAAAGAAAAGCATATCTCCCATCGAAACCGCTATAAAAATGTCGTATCTCATCGATGACGATATCAGAAAAGAATTTTCCACGGCGATGGGTAATTACGACAGCATAGGCGAACTGTACGATGACACTCAAGCAGCTACGAATATTTTTCAATCCTTGATGAAAAGGAATATTGTAACTGAAAACTCATATCCCGATTATGTAGAAACCGTATCGATTAAAGGGAAACAACAGCAACGAATTACTTCCGGAGGCAAAGAATTCCTTGAAAGCGTAATGCTCGGCGGAGTACTTAACGAAGATTCAATTCGCGTGCTTTCAAGGGCTGAAGATATCAGAAAACGCGTAGTTAAAGGAGTCGCCGCGTTAGTTGATAATGCCGCATTAGGCGAATACAGTGTTATCGATGAAATGAATCAGGCAATCAATATCGCAGTTGAAATACAGACTAACAAGAAGAAATACAAGAGCATATCCGATTACGCGGATCAAACGGAAATGGATCTTGGTCAAAAGATATCATCGGACATAGAAATTGAGCTCGCAGCGCGCCTGCTCGAAAAAACAGAATACGCTATCGCTGACATGATGGGAGGCCTTAACGCTGTACTTCAGGAGGAAGCAGGCGGCCAAGGCGATATGTTCGGCGGTACTTCTAAAAATGACATTCTGCGCAGGTACTTGGGCATTAAAGCAAAAATGAATGAAATCCGTGAAGCCAATAATAAAATTATTGACAGCAAAGAAGCCGACACTCTTGAAAAGGTAGAAGCTGCCATGCAGAACGCAGGGATTGCAAGGGATGAAGCGGGAGGGACGTTCTTTCAAACAGGTTGGCATGGCAGCGCAGCACACTTTTTGGAATTTGATAACAGGCACATGGGTTCAGGCGTAGGAGCGCAGGCATTTGGATACGGTCAATATGTAAGCAAAAAGAGAACAGTAGCTGACGGCTACAGAAGACAATTTGCAAGTACGCAGATTTTCATTGACAGTAAACAAATAGCAGAATCTGAAATGTGGAAGCACATTGATACTTACACCGCAGCCGCAGAGGGAACGCTTAATGAGAGAATCGCAGACCTTGAAAGTCAGCTATCAAAAACGCCAAAGGACAAGCAGGACTTAATAAAAAAAGAATTTAAACTTGCCAAGAGTTTAATAAACAAGACTGTGGAGAAAAAGAGAGGGCAGCTTTACAAGGTAGAAATTCCTGATGATGCAGAATTATTAAATTGGGACAAGGAATTAAAATCACAGAAGAATATTTTAAAGATGATAAGAGAACAGGCAGTCAAGGAAGATATTGATGATGTTCTTTATTACGGTGGAACCGGAGGAGAATTTTACGCAAACGAACTTGTAAAAATGCTTGGAAACCCAAAGGAAGCATCTGCATTTTTATACCGTGCAGGTGTTAAAGGAAACAAACATTTTGATGCGAGAGACGATGCGTACAATTTTGTTATTTTTGAAGGCAGCGAAATTGACATTACGCAGACATTTTTCCAAACAGAAGAACTCACAGATGAAGAAAAAGAAATTATTGAAGCCGCTAAATCTGTATACGGTACTACTACTGATTTCAACGAAGCAGGATATCTTTTAGTCGACGGCACAATGCTTGATTTCTCAGAAAAAAATAATGGAGCTCCTCCGGGAAGCAGAAACCTAGATCATTACGAGATGAACTATTTTGAACATGAAGGTAAAGTCTACACTCCTGGTATTCTTAGTTTCTTAAATATGGGAAATATCCGAATTAAACCAGAAATCGGAGGCATTGATTTATCAGTAAAGCCATCAAGAGAGCAAATCTCTACCTTGCGAAAGTTTATTAATTACCATAATGGAAATATAATAGTTGATTTCTCAACTAGAAAAGACAGAATTGCAGAAAATAGTATTTATTATACATCCGAAAATACTAACAAAATAATTAACGATATTATTAATTATTACGACAAAGGTATAGTTCCAGAACAAAAACCAGTTCTCTTCCAGCTTGAAGACGATCTAATCGAAGATGCATCCAGATTCCACAGTTGGCGCGAGTTCCGGGACAGCGTTGAATCTGGTGAAACTGCTGAAGCCGACAACGCCTGGTACCGTTCTATTTGGAATGATGCAAGAAAAATAATCCCTAACACTACTCTGTTTAGTACTGAAGATTTAAGCCGCGCTGAGGAACTTGATAAACGTTTTTACAGCGAAGCAGATAAGAAATATTTGAATGAAGCGTTAAAAGAACTCTATCGTATCCATAACGATCAAACGCTTGAGCCGACGAAAGAAGAAAGCGGCGCTGCGCGTGAAGATTATAACCGCATAAAACGCCTGCAGCGCCGTATCAATACGGACCTTCCTAACGCTGGAAGTATCATCGGTATGGCTGCTCAGGTGAGAAGCGGCCGCGAATTATCGTCTACGCAGTATGATCGCTTGAAAGCATGGATGCGCAAAAATAAACGCGATTACCGCGCCGTATTTGCTGACGTTATGAATCAATCGGAATTCCTTGAAGAGCTTGCGGATACTAAAGACGGAGAGCCAAAAGGCCGGTTAGCGGATCCGCGCCTTGAGAGACAGGATACAAAAGCGAGGTTAAAAGAGATTGCCTCCATCGTAAGAGATACCGATCCTGCGCTTGCTAAGGAAATTAAGGACGGAACTATCGCCTACGATGATCCTAGGATTGCCGCTTTTGAAACCGGTGTTGACGCAGAATACAAGGAAGCCAGAGAAGCCCTGGAAACAATCGAAAACGAGACGGCGCAGGATTACGCGAGGCTTGCCAATGACGCACAGAAGCGGATTGTATCCACATACGAAAAAATGATTGCTGCCCGTGAGCAAATGGAAGTTACCGATGAGCGCGTACAGCGCATGATGAACGATGAAGGAAAAATCGCTGAACCTTATCTTAACAGACAGCGCCTGGAAAAAGCGAACTACGAACAGGCCTTGAAAGCGTATAACGATTTAATAAATATTCACGGCAAGGACGCGGAAGTACGAGAAGCGGTTGCAAGGCGCGAGGCGCGATCAAACGAACGTTCCAAGCAAAAAGGAATAATGCGGCGCCAGAGAGCAGCCCGCGCGTTGAGAGAAATAAAACAAAAACTGACAAAACGTATTACACGTAAAATATCTGACAATGTAAATTATGAACAGGCGAAAACCGCGAAAGCAATACAGAGAATATTCTTTGAAATTGTATTTGACGGAATTAATAAATGGGTTGGTCTGGCCGACAGAAAAATTCTTCGGGAAATATGGTCACAATGGTCAACAGATGAGGAGTTTAGAACAACCCTCACAGATCAAATACGGCAGCGGTATCAGAGTAAAACCAGTATAGGTGATACTCAGGTAAAACGAATAACAGATATTCTAAATAAAGAATGGAAAAAAATAACTGTTAACGATAAGCGGGCGTTATATAAACTGCTTCCGGAAACGGATTTAATTAAAAAGTTAGGTCTTAAAGATTTGGCGAGAGAAAACAGAGAAAGCATCCAGCTTGATATCGATGAGCATGAAGTGGATGGAAAAGCACAGTTAATTATCGGCGAAGAGCTGAAGCGGGAATTAAAGGAAACTCTTGGAGACGACCTTTATAACCGGATTCTTAATAAGCCGTTAAATGAATGGACTATCACCGAAGCTGAAGAATTGGCAAAAGTAATTGACAATCTTGTAGTAGAAGGAAAGCGCGATCTTGCGGCGAAAAACGAAGCAAGGCGAATGCTGGAACAGGAATACAGAGATAAAATACTAGAGACAATAAAGCGCGCGGGCTTTAACTCTGATGATTCTCCGGAAGAGCGAGAGAAAAAATTAAAGAAATTCGCGAAAGGAAAAAAGAATAATTTTATAAACAATTTCTTTGATGGCAATCTTCGCAGGTTCACAACCGCGATGGATGGCGGTCGTAAAGGTGTCTTTACAAACCTTCTGTACTGGGCTGAGAACGATGCCTTCAACCAGGAACAACGACAGATTGACATAAGGCGAAATGCAATCGATCAGGTGATGAAAGAAAATAATATCACTATTGACGAACTTTACAAGGAAGTAAAAATCGAAGGCCTTGATGATACGGATATCTACAGAGTAAACGGAGGGAAATTAACCGTAGATGATCTTTTGTACATTATACGAGGTTATCAGAATGAAGAGACCCGCGAAGCTATTATGTACGGCAATTTAAGTAATGCCAGAGAAAGGAACAGGTACAACAATACAATAACTGACATCTCAGGATTTTCTAATGTAGCTCATGGCCGCATGATGCTTGTAATGAGCCATGCTAGGGAATTTTTCAACAGAGAAGAAAATAAAAAGTTCATGAAACTCTATGAAGCAATTGGAACTGACTATGACAATAACGGTGAGAGGTTAAACCGCGCCTGCATCGAAATATTTAACCGACCTATGTGGCGTGTTGATAATTATGTACCCATGAACAGACGCGAACAAACAGGAAATGAAAATGAAAATCGTGTCGTCGAAGATTTACTAGGTATGACCGGCGCCGGAATGAAATGGGTTAACCGCGGGTTTACTGAAAAACGAATAAAGTTAAAACCATCAGGACAGAAACCAATTGAACTTGGATTATATAAGACTTGGGCTGGAAGCGTAACAAGTACAGAACACCTTCTTGCGTACGGTCCTTTAGTACAGAAACTTAACGCTGTATTCAAAGGAATCCATTCTGCAGAGGTGAAACAAGCAATACAGGACAGATGGGGTAAGGCAGCTATTGATCGTATTAATAATACTATCGCAGAGTTTGCAAATCCAAATGCTACAAAACAGCGAAATGATTTGGATAATTTTGTCCGCGCACTTCGCGGGAAAACTGCTACAGCTTATCTTGCCTATAAAACTTCAGGTGTTCTCCTGCAGGCGGTTACATCTCCTTGGCCGTACTTGCAGGAGATATCTCCGCTTCATTACATTCCTGCATGTTTGGAAGTTGCCGGAGGTTTCGGAAAGGTAAATGATTTTATCCGCGAGAAATCAGTATTCATGAAAACACGCCAATTTGATCCAATGATTAAAATCATCGAGGAACAAATGGAAAATACCAATAATCCGATACTGGGAAAATTAAACAAGTTCAACAAATTGGGTATGCAGGGGCTTGAAAGAGTTGACTGGGCAGCCGTTGCTCCGGGATGGCTTGCCAAGTATCGAAGTGAACTCTCTATTATAGCGAGAGAACAGGAAGCGAAATATCAAGAATTATTAAAGAAATTCCAGTCCAGTGAATACGATGACGTATTGCCTACGCAGGAAAGCAAAATTAACAGAGCGTTATCTGAAGTTATGAATGACGAACAGCAGGACTATGAAGCGGTTGCCCGCGCTGACGATATGGTGAGACGTTTACAACCGTCATCACGAAAAACCGATATCGCGCAGATGTTTAAAGACCGTAATGAAATTGTTTCGGCTGTTTTACAATTCCAGGTATCGCTCAATACTATCTGGCAAAACCTGCGGTATGATATCCCGCTCGCCATTAAAGAAAAACAAATTGGTACTTTAGTCGGTATGGTTACAGGCTACGCTTTGGCAGGTATTTGTTTGGGATTATTACATGACGATGACGATGAGGAAGAAAAAAGAAATAGAAATTGGACAACATGGCTTTTATATAACTCGCTGACACAGTTTACAGATTCGGTGCCGGTAATCGGCTCTCTTGTGAATACGACATCAGAACAATTAATAACAGGTAAAAGAAAATATTGGACATCAAATAGTATATTCCCGTCAATAGAAAAAGCTTTGACCGGCACATCGGATTTAGCTAACGCGATGCGTGAAGACGATCCTGACAAACAAAAAGATAAATTTTTAAAAGCTGCCGGCAAGATTACTGAGGCTATTGGCATTACCTTAGGCTTGCCTGTTTCCGGAATAAAAGAATTAATCCGCGCTCTTGGTATTAGTGACGGAGAGTTTAATTTGTACTTAGAGGCTCTTATGGGCCGCAGAAAATAATAGGAGGAGAGAAAAGATGATAGTACCGACGCAGCAATATTACGGAACCACGCAAGAGTGGGAAGCGGAAAATCCATTATTAATGGAAGCCGTATTTGCATTTGAAGAAACCGAACGCAAGGACGAAAGAGATAGACCAATTATTAATATAAAAATTGGTAACGGTGTAGATCGCTGGAACGATCTGAGATATTTTGACACATCATACGTAAAAGACCTGACAGAAAAACTGCTGGAGTTAACAAACAAACTGCAATTATTGGAAGAAACGTTAAGAAATAAATTTACTGTAGAAGCGGAGGAAGAATAAAATGAAAGTTATAACTCAACATTATATTGGAACCACTTCAGAGTGGGAGCAGGCAAACCCAAAAATTGGGAAAGCGGTACTAGCATTTGAAATAACAAAAGATAATAAATTGCATGCCAAAGTCGGCGATGGCCTAAACCGCTGGAAAACTTTAAAATATTTTGACGCAGAAAATATTAAAGGGCTGCCGGATGAATTACAGCGATTAGCTTATGTTATAAAACATATAAATGAAAAAAATGAGAACTTGGAAGCTGTTGACGAAGAAATTAAAAATATTATCCAATTGGTGAAAGCAGAACTGGTAGATACCGATGAAGAAATAAAAAATACTATCGAATCTGTAAAATCGGAACTGGAAGATGCTGACGAAAATATCAAAAGAACTATTCAATCCGTAAAAACAGAACTGGAAACATCAGATGAAAAATTATCAGAAAGAATTAATTTGCTTGCTCCTGAAGGAATGGAAGATCTTCCAGCGCTCTTTAAGGCTGAAGCCGACGCAAGAGAAACGGCAGATAATTTATTAAAACAAACCGACGAAGCTATTAATAATATTATTACGCAAGCAAAGAGAGAAATTGAAAGATTACAGAATTCTTTAAACGCATGGACAGGAAGAGGCGGAGAACTAGACGCCTTCAATTTTGAAACAGATAAACCAACACAACAAGCGTTAACAGATTATACTTTATCACAAATACCCACGATTAGTGATCCAATAGAAATTTTTAACGGAACAATGGTTACAAACTCGCACAATGGTAACGCGTGGAAACTCACTAATACGCCCGATACAAATCCACCAATATTTGAATGGGCGGATACTGGTCCCGCTTTAATAGGTCCGGTTGGTAAAGACATAGGCGGGTTTGTTAAAGGCGGTGATC
>JGI24695J34938_10001782_pt1 | contig 17751 bp, 14 predicted proteins | sample TergutCo191P3_FD_34938 | JGI IMG/M metagenome (IMG submission 34938)
ACCATCAGGACAATCAAACCGATGAAGCTTTTCTTAAGATTTGGGCGTCGGTTATAGAGAAACGCGAATCAATAAAAGAGCAAAGCGAAGAAAATGAAAAAAAGCTTAATTTTGAACGGCTGGAGACAAGCCGCCTAATTGAAGAAAGCGGGAAAAAAGTTCTAGATGTTTTGAATGAAAAAAACAGGCAGATTACGGAGAAAAGTATAGACCCTGAAGACAGATTTTGGAAGAGGTTTTTTTCTTTTATTAATGATTTTTTAAAATAATAAATCAGCGGTTTATATAATTTTTATCTATCCATTTTTGATATTCTCCAGAGCGGATATTTTCTACCCACTCTGAATTGGAGACGTACCAGTCAACAGTTTTTTCCAAACCCTCTTTAAAATCAAAGGATTGTTTCCAGTTTAAATTGTTTTTTAATTTAGAACAGTCTATTGCATATCTTCTGTCATGTCCGGGACGATCTTTTACATATGTAATTGTTTTATGAATATCTTCAGGATTCTTTTTTATTTTTACCGCTGTTATATTAATTAATTCTTCAAGAAGTTTAATATTCTCCCATTCATTTTCGCCGCCTATGTTGTATGTTTCGCCGATTTTTCCATTTTGCATTATTGTAAAGACAGCATTGTTATGATCTTCCACATAAAGCCAATCGCGGATATTTTTACCGTCACCGTAAACAGGGAGCGGTTTTCCTTCCAGCATATTCATAATCATTAGAGGAATAAGTTTTTCCGGAAATTGATACGGACCATAATTATTTGAGCAATTTGAAAGCGTTATTGGAAGATTATAAGTATGATAGTACGCTTTGACAAGATGATCGCTTGACGCTTTGCTTGCAGAATACGGCGAACGCGGATCATAGGGAGTGTTTTCTAAAAAATAGCCTGAATCACCTAATGAACCGAAAACTTCATCCGTGCTTATATGATGAAAAAGGACATCCTGCCTGTCTTTCCAAAAGTTTCGCGCAATATCCAAAAGAGTGTATGTTCCCATCACATTTGTCTTTATAAATGTTTCAGGACCCAATATAGAGCGGTCTACATGGCTTTCCGCCGCGAAATGCACAATCGTATCAATCTCAAACTCTTTAAATATACTTTCCGCATTTGAACGGTCGCATATATCTCCATGTTTGAAAAAATATCTTTTCCCGCCGTATTTTGACTCGATATTATTAAGACTTTTTATATTTCCAGCGTAAGTAAGCGCGTCAAGATTAATAATTCGCCCGTCAAAATTTGATTTTTGATTTCCTTCATTTAAAAGAAATCTTATGAAATTAACTCCTATAAATCCTGATCCGCCTGTTACTAAAATGTTTGATAATTTTCGCAATTTTAACCTCTTTTAATTATTGATTTATAATAATATTTATATATTAACTTTTAATGTTATTAAATATTTATAATTTTCAGAACAGATTATTGTATGATTTTTTTCTCCTGAATACTCTTTTATTAAATATTCAATATTCTTATTTTTAAGAACATCACAAATTTCTATAATTGTTTCTTTTTCTCCTTCTCTATTTGAATCATCCATAAAAATAATAAATTGTTCATCAAGATTATTTTTGGAGATGTCAATTATTTGAGAGCGCGAATAATGTTCACTTCCAAAAGGTCCGTCAACAATTATTAAATCATATTTCTTATTTTTTATAGCTTCTTCCAGCCCATCATAACATTTTGTTTCATATCCATTATAATTATTAACTTTAATATCAAATTGTTCAATATTCATTTCATTATTTTTATCAAATATATTTTTAAAATAATTAATCCAATCTTTATCATGTTCAATTGTAATTGCGCTAATATTAGAATAATATTTTTTATATTGATATAACATTCTTGAACTTTGTCCTAATCCAAATTCTAAAATATTAACAGGTTTAATATCATTTAAAATACGATATAGTGAATACAAAGCGGCGCTATCCATTGCCCATCCGCCGAAATTAAATGATTTATCTTTAAGCCATTCGCAATTTTCAATTGAAGTTTTAAATAAATTATCATTTACCAATATTTTTGTTCTTTTACCAATATTTTCCACATTTTTATTAATATTATTTTCAATTATATTTAATTTCTCATTATTATCATTTATTTTTTCATAATTTTTATTAATATTATTTATATTATTTTTTATAATATTTACTTTATTATTAAAACAATTTTCAATAAATGTTAATTTTTTATTTAGATATTGAAAATTATCATTATTACAATTTATAATATTTCTAACATTCTCATTTATTATTTTAATATCAATAATATTATTTATTATTTCTCTTCCTAAAATTAATTTTATAATTTTTCTTCTTATTTTACATATAATATCTTTAAATATATTTACTTTATTATTTATTTCATTTTCTTCAATATTATGATAATTCTTAATAAGATAATTCTCTGGATCATTTGTAATCCATAATATTTTAGACCATTCGTCATATGAAAATAAATCAGGAACCAAGTCATATGTCTTTTGTGCTATTTTATATTCATTAGATATATATATTATGAATTCATTTTTAGATTCATATGATATTAAATTTTCAATAAAATTATTATTTTTGCATTTCCAATACCAAAAATATATCCTATATTTTTTCCAAATTTCGTCATTTTTTGTTAGTAAATTATATATGAAATTATATTCTTTACTCATTTCCCACACTTTTGTTGAATCTTTTACAGATGAGTTTGGATTATCTCGTCGACAATAATAAAATGGCTTATTAATAAACATTACTCTTTTCGCAAATATTTGAACTTGCCAAAAAAAACCATTATCTTGAAATGATGCACCAGGAGTCTCATTAAAATATATATTATTTTCTTTTATAAAGTTCATTCTATATATACCACTCCAAATATTATTTGAGATAATACATGAATCAACATCTATGGACGGGTTAAATATTCTATTATACCAAATATATTTGCTATCAATTGGGCAATATTTTAATTCCATATTATAATTCTTATCACGAACAAAACGGTAAAAATCTCCTCTTACTGAATCTAAATTATATTTGACTGCAATATTATATAAGTTTTCATACATTGCTAAAGATAAGTAATCATCTGATTCTAATATTCCAAGATACTCCCCTGTTGCTATTTTTATTCCAACATTCATTGAATGTCCATAACCTTTATTATCTTTATTAATAATAATAATTCGTTTATCTTTTTCTGCATATTCTTTTATTATATCCAGCGAATTATCTGTAGAACCATCATTTATACAAATAATTTCAATATCTTTTAAAGTTTGATTAATTACTGATTCTAACGCTTCATGTAAATATTTAGATGTATTATAAATTGGTATAATAATGGAAATTTTTGGCATAAATAACACCTCCATATTTTTAAATTATTGTTAATCAAATTAATTTATAACAACACAACCATGAATACCTTTAAATAAAGGTTTAGTAAATTCAATTAATTTATTTTCACTTTTGGAAAATAAAAATATTGTATCGAAAGTAAAAGTCACAGGATCAATACCTGTTATTCCAATACAATGGACGTCAGGCATATTTTTTATTAGACGTTGTCCTATATCTGCACCATAACTTCTATAATGTTCTATTTTATTAGGATCTGGAAAACCCCAATCCAATGTTTTATATCGAAATGTAGAAGAAGGTGCATTTATATGTACAATTCCATTTTGTCCAACTACTCTTAAACATTCACGAATTGCGGCATAATCATCCGAGACATGCTCAATTACATGGTTTGATAATACGAGATCATAACTATTATCTGGTAAATTAATTGCTGTTATATCTAAAGAGTTATTTTTTTTATAAGAACTGTAATGATATTCTTTAAACCATTTTTGATTTATTGATTTATCAGGAGCAAATTGTAATACACGTAAATTTTTTAATAATGGAATAATGTGCATATATATTGTTCTTATTATTCTGTGTCTTTCCACAGATTTACAATTACAACACTGAGGAAACATATTATTAGGCGCTAAACGTCCAAGATAACCAGGTTCAAATGTATTATTACCGCAAATAGGACATTTTCCATATATTTTTTTATAATTTTCTTTAAAATCATTTATGTTATATACTTTATTTTTAATTTTATTTTCTTTTGGATTATCTTCTTTATTTTTTCTATCTCTTATTTTTCTTGGCAGCCATGTTAAAAAATGTCCTAAACGAAATGAAAAAGAACTCTTAAGTTCTTTAATTGCTTTATCATTTTCAATCTTTATAATTTTACTGTTTTTTTCCATTATTTTTATTTTATCATTAAAATAATATATTATCATTTTATGAAATTCATCTTTTAAATCCTCATCAATTCCATATTTGTCTGTGTCTTCATAAATATCCAATAATTTTTTTATAATATCAGGATTTATTACATTGTTAAAATGTGGAAAGAAATCTAGAATTCGTGATATTGACAGATTATATAAAGTAATGTAATTATATTCCTTTGCTATCTTAAGATTATCATTAATGCCTTCCATTGCATGTAATGCCATTTTTTGCGTCCAGGTAATTTTTTTATAATTATTTCTATATCTGTATACAACGTCTTTAATTACGAAAAATTTTTTCGCAGCAATCATTGTTTTAACAAAAAAAGGAGGATCCTGAAATCTTCTATAATCCGGAAAAAATAAATTATTATTTATTAAAAAGTTTCGATTATATATAAATCTATGATATCCATAATCAAATTGATATTCACTGTATTGTCTTATTACATTTTTATTAAAAGTATATCCAAATAAATTTTCGTTAAATACAGTATTTATTATTCCTGTATTAGTATCATAATTGCTCCATGAACCGCCGCATACTATTACATCATTTTCAGTCGCTGCATTGAATAATTTTTCTAATGTGCCGTCTTCAGGATAAAAATCATCTGCGTCAATAAATATGACATATTCTCCTTTTGCGTTTTCAATTCCATTATTTCTTGCAGGACCTGACCCTTTATTTTCTTGTCTTAAAACTACAAAACGACTGTCTTTTTGTTTATATTCTTCTAAAATATCAAGGCTTTTATCAGTTGATCCGTCATCTATGCATATAATTTCAATATCTCTCAATGTTTGATTTATTACAGTTTCCAAACATTCTTTTAGATATTTTTCCGTGTTATATACAGGAATTATTACTGATATTTTTATTGACATATAACTCTATTCCTTAACCTTATAATTTTTATATTTTTAAATATTTACGCCAGAATTCTTCTGTTATAATTTTTGGATATATTTCTCTATTTCTTTTAACCGTTTTTGAAAATTTTACGTCTATAAACGAAATAACTTTTCTTAAATGACGATACACACTCCATGCTTCTTTATAACTTTTTTCGGTTACAAAACCTCTTTGCGCATCTGCGTCATAATTTAATACTCTTTTTGCGCGATAAAGTTTGGACATAAACGGATTTACTACAGGAATGATAACATCATGATTTGCTTTTAATAGCCATCCGTTAATTGTAATACGACGAATTATTTTTTTTGATTTTCTTTTTATTTCTTTAAAACTTTCCAAATACTCGTTATATTTAAAATTAACAGGTAATTCTTGTATTGGCTTCATTTTATATACAGAATTTAATATATCATCATTTAAGTCCTTCGGGTTCTGTTTTGACAGCCAATCTAAACCTTTCAAAAAATCTTCAATTGCGCGCAATATTATATGTGCGTCATTATAGCGATATAGAAATAATTTTATTAAAACAAGTTCTGTAATAATTTTTTTTAAATATTTTTTATTAAATTCTTTTTTATTACAATGAATTGAAGCCAGATAAAACATATTTCTTAGCCAGTAATATTCTTTTGCCGAAGCGTTTTTTTTATCAAATGATTCATGCCATATACAAATGCCATTTAATGTGATTTTCTGCAAACCGGCGTTACGTAAGCCAAAATCAATATCATCCATTTGAAAAAATAACGGTAAAGATAAATTTTTCCTTAATTCATTCGTAAGCGGAAAACAACAATACCACCATGCTACATAATTTATACCCTCTTCAATTTCATTTTTAATAATTTCTTTTAAGGAATTTAAATTTTTATTCAATTTATTATAATATATGCCGTTTAAAGACCATGTTTCACCGGCTGCGTGTTGAATCGAAGGTCTGTTTAAATTCAACATTCCGCCGCCTAACATGGCATTCTTCATTTGCGGCTTTAACATTTTTATAAAAATATAATTTCTTTCTAAAACAAAATGCGTAAAAACTACATCATCATCCATTAAAATTAGATGGGTAAGATTGAATAAATCCATATCATTTAACGCTTCAATAATAGCGCGTGTAAATCCTCCGCAACCTCCGCTGTTAATATTTTTAAATAGTTTTATTTTTTCTGACTTTATAATATCATTATTAAGAGTCTGTCCATTATCAATAATGTATACTCGCAAATGATCATTTATGATAGACAATTTATTTTGAAGTACATTTTTTACGAGCATTTCAATATTTTTTGTTATATAGGATTCTCTTTTATATGTGCAAATACATAATGCAATATTTATAGCTTCTAATTTTAATTCATCTATATCAGAATTGTAAGCGCCTCCGTAAAATACGGTGTCTTTAATCGCATATATTTTAAATGCTATAATTCCTTTACTTGAATACGGATTTATTTTTAATACAATGTCATTCTCAATTTCTTCTTCTATTCTTTTTGAATTTATAACATATATTTCAGGATTTTTACCTTCTCTGTCCAATTCAATTTGAGTAATTGCAATTTCACAACAACCCTTTAAACGTATAGAAATATTTAAATTTTCCAAAACGGTATATTTTTTCCATTTCTCATAAGAAAAAGAATTAAAATATGTATCAAATGAAATATAACTTCCGGCTTTTATAACTACCTGATTTTTAACTCTATCCAGTAATATATCTTTTTCATTATAGCGCATGTATAATTCTAACGCGATTTCACCTATTTGAGGATATTGAATATTTTGCAATAACATATTAACTCTCTTGTTTAGAAATCTTCTTTAATTAATTCATTCATATTATTTTCTGTAAAATATTCATTTATATAATTAAAACCATTCATTGATAATTTTGAAAGGAAGTAATAATCGTTATACATACAAATAAGTTTTTCTGCGAATTTCTCAGGTTCGTCTTCAATAACCAGACAATTTTCAATATTCTTTAAACCTTCCGCTCCGATAGTTGTTGTTATTACGGGAATTTGCCTGTACATCGCTTCAATTATTTTTCCTTTAACGCCGGCGCCGCATCTTAAAGGAGCTATACATATTCTGCATTTTTTATAATATTCGTCTAAAATATCATCATTTACATGTCCTAATATTTTTATATACGACGATTCCAATTTTTTTATTTCTTTTGGCGGATTTGATCCAATGATATATAATTTTATATCTTGAATATCCATTTTAATCTTATTAAATATTCTTTCTTCAAACCATAAAACCGCGTCGGTATTAGGTGAATGTTTAAATCCTCCTACAAAAAGCAAATCTTTTCTATTTTTATCAAATTGTATAATTTCTTTCTTTGGAAAAATATTTATTGGTATAATTTTACAATTTATAGAAGAATCAAATTCTTTTAATATTTTTATTTCTTCTGCAGATACAAAATAAGATATATCTGCTTTTTTAACTATAGAAAGTTCAATTTTTTTATATATTTTTGATACTTGTAATAAATATTTTTCTTTGGTTAAATTATATATTCTGTTTTCTCTTAAATAATGCAAATCATGTCCGAGATAAAATATTTTTGCTTTTGTAATTTTTTTTATATAATCAATATATTTATCAGCGACAAACGGTCTTGACAAAAATACATAGTCAAAATAGTCTTTATTTTTTTTTAAATATTTTTTCCAAAAATATTTAAAATATGGATTATCCAGTACTTCAATACCGATATTTCTTAAATCATTTGCATAGCGTTCATTATTTATAAAATCATCATAAATAAATTTTACTTTAATATTTATTTTACAAAAATATGAAAGATAATTAAAAACACTTCTGGAACCAGCGTCTTTATCATACTCCGGCAATGATTTATCAATAAAAAGCATTGTTTTTTTATTTTTATAGAATGCTTTTTCTTCTTTAAACTTTAATATTTTTATAAAATCATTAATAATCAAATGCGGCTTACAAATTATATTAATTGATTTTTTTACAAACGATCTCCTTTTACTGTAAAAAGGCAGAATTAATAATGACAGTTCCTTTATTTTTTTAAAAATACCCAAATTTTATTACCGAACTTTGTTCTAATGAATTCTAAATATAATTTTTTTAAAATTGCCGATAACCTGTATTTTATAGGAATACTATCTGAAGATATTTTATAATAAATATTTCTAATATTAATAGGAATTTTTATTTCTGGAAAGGAATTAATAGTTATATTGTATATTTTAGCTTCATTTATTACATCTTTCATTTTTTGCCTGAATAAAACACAATCATTTTTATCAAGCCTTCCAAGATGAAAAGCGGCGTCATAAAATTGATGTAAATAGAAAATATCTTTAAATATTTCAAAATTATTATTTTTTATTAAGTTTTGCTTTATTTCAGAATAATTTACAAACATTGCATCATAATATTTTGAATTTCTTGACGAAGAATTTTGAGTCATAACTCTGTAATGATACACAGGTTTGTTAATAATCATTACAGATTCAGCAATGGAATAAGTAAAAAACTTCCATACTACATCCTGATATGAAGCTCCTTCAGTTTCAAGCATTTTAATCTTATTAAATGTAATAAATTCACGGTTATATATCGCTGACCATATTGAAGATTCATATAACATAAGATATAGGCTTTCCTTCGCATTTATTTCACAGCTATTTTGATTATTTGTTATATTTTTTAAAGAACATTCCTGACTTACTCCATTGTTGTACTCATGAAAAAAGGAACCTTTTATAATCGGACTATCTGTTTTTTTTGTCATTGAAAAAAGCGTCTCATACATATCATTTTCAATATAATCATCGGATTCAACTATTCCTAAATACTCTCCCCTTGCGGCGTTAAAACCTGCATTACACGCCTTTCCATAACCTCCGTTCTCCTGGTGAATAACTGTAACACGATCATCCTGTTTCCCGTATTCGTCGCACATTTCAGGACAATTATCAAGCGACCCGTCATCTACAAGAATAATTTCAATATTCCTTAACGTTTGATTTAATATACTATCAATACATTGTTTTAAATATTTTTCAACATTATATATCGGTACAATTATTGAAACGAAAGGTTTTTCCATTATTGTTCAATTTTTATTTTTTCGTATACTTCAAGCGCCCGTTCTATTGCGTCATCAATATCATAATATTTATAATCTGCAAGACGTCCGCATAAATACAAATTAGGAATTTCTTTTAAATCTGAAAAATATTTATTATATAACATGACGTTATTTTTATTAATTATTGGATAATAAGGCTCATTTCCCTCATTTTTATCCGCTTTTAACGGATATTCATACATTATTGAAGTAACGTTTTTTACATCCTGAGGCGGGAGTTTTTTAAATTCTGTAATTCTTGTATACCCTGACTCTTTCGGATACGCTACAACAGACGCTTTCTGAAAACTATCGGTATTTTCAGTTTTATATTCAAAGCGAAGAGATCTGTAAGGAAGTTCTTCATACTTGTAATCTAAAAGTTCATCAATTGCGCCTGTATATATAAACGGAACATTTAATTTTTTATCATTGTATACAATTTGTTTTTTAATTGTATCTATTTTAAAATGATTAATTGCATTTGTATTTAATTTTATATATATGTTCTTATGATCTAAAAGTTTATTAAAAATATTAGTAAAGCCTGATTTTGGCATGCACACAAACTTATCGTTAAAATAGCCTTTTTTATAATTTAATCTTACAGGAACGCGATTAAATACGCAGGGATCGATTTCTTCAGGCGGTATACCCCACTGCTTCGCTGTATACGGCTTATAATTTGCTTCATATAATTTATCGCCGTAATTCTTTATATCTTGATCTTCACTACTGATTAACTCAAGTATTGAAACTGTTTCTTTTCCGTTAAAATATTTTTCAAGTTTATTTTTTAATATATCCCCCTTTTTTTTATCAAAAAACAAATCAATAGTAGTGTAATCAGGAGGCGAAGGTGAAAGAATACCATCCATTTCAACTAACGGGCAATGATGATAATCATTCCATTCATGATACTTTGTTATAAAATTATAAATCTCTTTATTGTCTGTATGAAAAATATGCGGTCCGTACCGCTGCACAAAAATTCCGTTTTCATCCATTTCATCGTATAAATTACCTGCAATGTGGTTTCTTCTTTCTATTATTAAAACTTTTTTATTATCTTCTGCCAGTTTCCTTGCTATAACGCTTCCGCAAATACCGGCTCCAATTATAATTATATCAGCATTTTTTACATCAATCATTTATATTAAATATTAATTTCGTATACTGTTATAGAAATATTTTTTTAAACTTTCGTTCCATGGAGAAATTAACATGTTAAGCGCGTTTTTAATTTTTGTCTTATCAAGTACCGAGTAAGCCGGGCGCGTAACTTTTGAAGGATAATCTGAACTTTTGCATGGATTAATTTCACAATCATTTTTTATAATGCCTATTGCGCGCGCCTGATTGTAAATCTCTTTCGCGAATTCAAACCAGGTAATTTCTCCATCGTTAGTATAATGGTAAATACCGTAAGGAACATTATTCCCGTTATTTGATTGTTTAATGAATTTAATTATAATATTCGCTAAATCATTTGCGTGTGTCGGACTTCCTTTTTGATCATCTACAACAGAAATTCTTTTTTTCTCATTAAACAGGCACAGCATTGTATGCACAAAATTATTTCCGTGCCTTCCATAAAGCCATGCTGTTCTTATAATGTATGTTTCCCTGTTTTGATCCTTAAGCAGTACTTCTCCGTCGCGTTTTGAAAGTCCGTAAACTCCAATCGGGTCTGTAACATCATCTTCTTTATAAGGTCTTTCGCCTTTTCCGTTAAAAACATAATCAGTTGATATATGAATAACTTTTGCTTTTGTTAAATTCGCAGTTTTCCCGATATTCTGCGGTCCATTGACATTTATATTGCGGCATAAATCAGCGTCATCTTCGGCTTTATCAACGGCGGTGTAAGCCGCGCAATTAATAATCCATTCAAACGCCTTGTCTTTCGCGTATTTCTCAACAGCGTTGAAATCAGTTATATCAACTTCTCTGTCTGTGCCGGCAAAGTTAAGACTTTCTTTTTCAAAAAGAGATGAAAGCTCCGCTCCCAGCATTCCTTTATTTCCAATTAACCAAATCATAATTAAATTTTAATTTCCTTTAATTGAGGCAGTTTTTTATCTTTCTCTGACAGTTTGAATTCGATGTTTAAATTAGGCCATTCTATTCCTATATCAGAATCATTCCAGATAATGCCGCCTTCATCATCAGGATAATAAAAATCCGTACATTTATATGAAAAAACGGCAGTATCTGATAATACTAAAAAACCGTGGGCAAATCCGGGAGGAATAAAAAATTGATTTTGTTTTTGCGAATTTAATATAACGCTATGCCATTTTCCTTTCGTCGGCGAACCTGAGCGAATATCTACTGCGATGTCAAAAACCTCTCCTTCTATCGCTCTTACAAGTTTTCCCTGCGGATTCTTTTTTTGAAAATGCAAACCGCGTAACGTACCTTTAAATGAAAAAGACTGATTATCCTGAACAAAAGGCAAATTAATTCCAGCTTCTTCATAATCACGTTTTGACCATGACTCAAAAAAATAACCGCGCTCGTCGCCGAATATTTTAGGCTGTATTTCAACAAGTCCTTCTATAGGACATGACGTAAAATTAAAAGGCATTAAATACCCTCCGCTACATATTTCAAATATTCGCCGTATTCTGTTTTATAACCAGACGCGATATCTAAAAGATCTTTCTTGTTAATCCAGCCGTTATTAAAAGAAATTTCTTCAATACAGGAAACGTACATCCCCTGCCTTTTTTGAATTGTTTCAATAAAATTCGAAGCTTCCAAAAGTCCGTCATAAGTTCCTGTATCAAGCCATGCCATTCCTCTTCCGAGTACTTCTACGGAAAGCTGTCCTCTTTCAAGATATGTATTGTTAACCGCTGTGATTTCAATTTCACCACGCGCTGAAGGTTTAATATTTTTAGCGATTTCTATCACTTTATTATCATAAAAATAAAGTCCGGGAATCGCGTAATGTGATTTTGGCTTTAAAGGTTTTTCTTCTATGGAAAGCGCTTTTCCGTTTTTATCAAATTCTACTACGCCGTAAGCTGCCGGATCTTTTACATAGTATCCAAAAATAGCGCCTCCGCCTTTTTCATTTATTAAAGACGCTGAATTATGCAGAGTTTGACTGAATCCTCTTCCGTAGAAAACGTTATCACCTAACACAAGCGCGCAAGAATCTTTCCCGATAAAATCCTCTCCTAATATAAAAGCGTCCGCAAGTCCTCTTGGACTTTCCTGTATTTTATAAACAAAACGCATCCCGAGCCAAACGCCGTCTCCAAAAAGTTCTTTAAACATCGGAAGATCACGTGCTGTGGAAATTACAAGCACTTCCTTAATTTTCGCGAGCATAAGAACAGAAAGCGGATAATATATCATCGGTTTATCATATAACGGCAGCATCTGCTTTGAAACCGCTTTTGTGACAGGAAAAAGCCTTGTGCCTGTTCCTCCCGCTAAAATTATTCCTTTCATTTATAATACTCCTCATAAGCCGCGCAAACTTGCGAAGAATCTCCTGACATAACCAATTCTCCGTTTCGCAGCCATATTGCCTTTTCACATAACTCCTGCACAAGTTTATTGCTGTGCGATACCAAAAGAAAAGTTGTTTTTCCTTTAAGCATTTCTTGAATACGGTTTGAACATTTTCTCTGAAAAGCCGCGTCTCCTACAGAAAGCGCCTCATCAACAATAAGTATTTCAGGCTCAACAACTGTCGCGACCGAAAATGCCATTCTAGCCTGCATGCCTGTTGAATAATTTTTTATCGGCATTCCCAGAAATTCTCTTAATTCGGAAAAATCAACAATACTTTCAAATTTTTCTTTAATAAAATCATGACTGTAACCTAAAAGCGCACCCTGCAGGTAAATATTTTCTTTAGCTGTCAAATTGCCGTCAAAACCCGCGCCAAGCTCCAATATGGGTGAAATATTTCCGTTAACAATTACTTCACCGTTATCCGGTTCAAGAATTCCGCATATAAGACGAAGTAATGATGATTTTCCGGCTCCGTTATTTCCGACTATTCCCCACGATTCGCCTTTTTTAATTTCCAGATTAATATTTTTAAGCGCAAGAAATTCCTTAAAACGAAGAGTGCCTTTAATAAATTTAACAAAATATTCTTTTATGTTGTCGATTCGTTCAGAAGCGATATTAAAACGGATTGTAGCGTTTTTAACTTGAATAATATTATCCAATTAGCGCCTCACATATACATGATAAATTTTTTCTTTGATCTTGCGAAAGTAATAATGCCCAAGAGCATCATTATCCCGGCTGCGGCGGCTCCGCGTAAAGCAAGATCCATGCTTCCCATGTACGCTGTTCCGATAGTGAAATTTCTGAACATTGTAATATAAAAATACATAGGATTATACTTTGTGATTAAATTAAAAAGCCACTCTGTTTCAAGCAGTATATTCACAGGATAAAATATCGCAGATAGATACAGCCACGCTGTTGAAACGATGCTCCAAATATAAATAATATCCCTGAAAAACACAGCGGCTTGCGCCATAAATAATCCAAATCCTAAACAAAAAAAATAAAGCTGAATAATTGGAATTAAAACAAAAAATAATCTAAAAGATATCGGTACGCTTGCCGAGATGAATAAAATGATTAAAGCTCCGAGAGAAAAAAGAAAAGTAATGAATTCGCTTGTAACTGTTGCCATTGTAAAAATATACTTCGGAACAAATATTTTCTTTAATAAACCGGCATTGTCAAACACTGACGTTAACGAATGAGAAATCGATCCTGACATAAAATTAAAAAGCAGCTGTCCTATTAAGAGGTATATCGGAAAATTCACAATATCAAATTTAAAAAGATTTGAAAAAACCATATACATAACAATCATTGTAAGAAGAGGATTTAACATGCTCCAGATATAGCCTAAAACGCTTCTTCTGTATTTTAATTTAATATCTCTTGACACAAGCTGGAAAAACAACTCTCTGTATTTAAACAAAGTGCGAAATCTTGCTATTGTTTTTTCCATTTTTTAAAAAACTCCTTTTAATTCTAAACGTTATCTATAACTATAATCGCTTTTTTCCAGCGAAAAATTAACATTATAATACGTATCTCCGGCTGCAAGTTCCTTGTACCATCTTTTTCTGAAAAGTTTTACATCCTGAGCGAGCATAAGTCTTTTTTTGGATCCAATGTTATACCCTCTGGTTCTGGATTCAAGATGATACGCTTCAGCGTACGGAGTCCATACAATAAGGTATCCCGCTTTTCTTATTTTAAGGCAGAGATCCACATCGTTAAAAGAATTCGGAAATTCAGGCGCGAACGGACCGACTTCGTCAAATATATACTTTTTTACCATCATGCAGGCTGCTGTAACAACGCTTAAATTCTGCACTATCTGAAGCTTTCCCATGTAGCCGACAGCATGATGCTGAACGCTTTGATATATGTGCGAAGCAATTTTTCCTATTCCCAAAATAACGCCCGCATGCTGAATAGAGCCGTTAGGGTAATATAATTTAGCGCCGACAGCTCCAACATCGCTGCGCTGGCTGTACATCAGCATTTCTTCAATCCATCCCGGAGAAATAATTGTAATGTCATTGTTCAGAAAAAGAAGCTGCTCTCCCGTTGAATTTTCCACTCCGAAATTTGAAATCTCGCTGAAATTAAAACCGAGTTTTTTCCAGTACACAACGCGGATATTTTTATATCTTTTTAATTCTTCATAAAAAGCAAAAACGGCTTCTTCTTTGCTGTTATTCTCAACTATGATAATTTCATAATTTCTGTAAGTTGTTTTATTAATAATTGATGAAATGCATTTTCTTAAAAGAGACGAGCTGTCTTTATTGGGAATTATTATAGAAACTTTAGGAGTCTCTTTTAAATCATACACAACTCTGAAATATCCTGGAAGTTCAATTTTTCTTTCTACTCTTGCCGGTTTTTCGCGTTTTATTAAATAATCTGTTAAAACTCTTTCAGTTGTAGAAATGTTATCCAGTATTCTGTTTATATTTGATGAAATTATTTTTTTATCATCTCTTTTAAAATATAATAATTTCGGTATATGACAGATTTTACCGGCAATATCGGTATAACGAAGAATTAAATCATAATCCTGACTGCCGTCATATTCGCTTCTGAAAACTCCCGCTTTCTCCATTATTTTTCTGCTGAAAACCGTTAAATGACTTATATAGTTATGTGAACATAATGTATCAATCGCGTAATCCGGTTTATGATGCCTTAATGATAAAATATAGTTGTTTTTAAAATACGCTTCATCAGTATAAATGAAATCCGCTCTTTCAAATGAAATCACTCTCATTACTTCATAAAGCGCTCCATGATGAAGAATATCGCTTTGATGCAAAAGCCCAATGTACGCGCCTGACGCCGATTCAATCGCTTTATTCAGTCTTTCAGAAACGCCTGTGTTTTTACTTACCTTTATGTATTTTATTCTCGCGTTGTTTTTAATATAGTTTCTGCAAATTTGCCTGACATATGAATGATTTTTATCGCTCCCGTCTACCATGACAAGCTCATAATTTGAATACGTCTGCTTTTCAACTGATTCAATCATGTCTTTTAAATAATTCTCAGGCGCATTAAAAAGCGATACTATTAATGAAATTTTATAATTTTTATGGAAAACCATGCTTTCCTGGGATGCTCTTTCGCGCCTTGATAAACTGATATGATTTTTAATATAAGTTTTTCTTGCGAGTATAATAGATCTAAAATCTCTATATGTTTTTTTAAATCCGTGTTTCCTTATAGATCTGATGTAATTAACAAGAAGCAATATTTTATTATTTCTTAAAATAAAATTTACTAATCCCCACATATACCAAATTCCAAAAGACCAAACATACGCATAACCGTTTTTAAAACGGCTTTTAAATAAATAAATAAAAAAACACCTTATCGCCGCCGAAACAAGCTGACAAGGCAGCATAAAACTTTTTTAATTTTAAAATCTATTCAATTACCAGCTTTCAATCGCCTTTTTAAAGGCTGAGCCTGAAGCGTTTATAATTTTTTCATCAACGCAGTACGCGAATCTAAGCCAGCCTGGTTTTCCAAAACCGGAACCCGGCACTCCAAGAATTAAAAATTTCTTTAAATGTTCGATAAATTCACTGTCAGCGTAAATGCTTTCACAAGCTCCTGTCTCTTTTCCTTCATGAACGCGTGTTTCTTTCTTTTTCTGCGGTACTTTGCAGAATAAATAAAAAGCGCCTTCAGGGTCAGCGTACTCAATACCCGCTTCGTCTAAAACTTTTATAAAAGCGTCTCGTCTTCTTGCGTAAATTGAAACGTCAACGCTTTCATTTGTAAGAAGACCGACAATCCTCTGCATTAACGCGGGCGCGTTAACAAAACCTAATATTCTGGTCGAGTAAATAAGTCCGTTGACAAGATCATCTTTATCAGAAATGTCAGGGCTTACCGCTATGTATCCAATCCGTTCGCCGGGAAGAGATAAACTTTTTGAATATGAACTTACAACTATAGATTCAGGATAGCAGCTTAAAACAGGCGGCACTTTGCATGTATACGCGATATCACGGTACGGCTCATCTGAAACAAGATACGCAAAGCGTCCCGATTTTTTTCCGTGTTCAGTTAAAAGAGAAGAGAGAGACGCCAAATCAGACTCAGGATATATTTTGCCTGTTGGATTATTAGGAGAATTGATAATAACAGCGGCTGTCTTTTCATTCAAAGCCGCCTTTATCGCGGATAAATTTAAATCAAAATTTTCTTTTGCGTCAACCTCAATTAATTTCGCTCCGTGATTTGCTGTATATTGACGATACTCCATAAAAAAAGGACGCGTAACTATTACTTCATCACCCTGATTGCATATTGTTTTAAAAACCGCGTTTAAACCGCCGGCCGCTCCGGACGCCATTACAACATGAGAAAAATCAATGTTAACATTCTGTTCAACGCAGACTTTTTTCGCCAATGCTTCCCTTACATGAGGATATCCCGCGTTCGGCATATAGCTGTGGGAACCTTTGGCGTCTTCTCCCGCGAGCTTTACAAAAATGTCATGAAAAGCAGGCGGCGGATCAATATCGGGGTTTCCAAGCGAAAAATCAAAAACATTTTCAACCCCATGCTGTTTCTTTAACTGTAAACCTTCTTCAAACATCTTTCGTATCATCGAAGAAGAGCTCAACGCTGATTTTATTGCTGCTGCTATTGCCACTGGCTGCTCCTTAATTTTTCATTCTACATTCATCAATTCAAAATTCTAATTAAACCAAAGTCCTTGCCGTGCGCAGAATATCAGCGAAAACGCCGCCTGCCGTAACCTGCGCGCCTGCTCCGGGACCCTTTATAACCATTGGAAGTTTCGAGTAACGGCTTG
>JGI24695J34938_10001783_pt1 | contig 17743 bp, 22 predicted proteins | sample TergutCo191P3_FD_34938 | JGI IMG/M metagenome (IMG submission 34938)
GGATCCTGTCAGGGTGCCGAAGCTCTATCAGGACGTGCAGGGGAGGGGCGCTTCTGGAAAACAGTTTTGAGAACGCGCTTAAGTCCATGACGGCCACCTTGTATCGAGAGGCCAGCCCGGCTGGTCACGAACCGCGAGCAGGGCCTCCAGTTTTTCCCTGCGCTCCAGGGCGTAATCCCCGTCGAGTTCCGCTCTGGCAAGGGACTCGGGCGTTTGCAGTGCAGCGAGACGGCTTTGTAACTCGGCCTCGGCGGACTCGAGCATCAGCGTGGCAAACCCTTCCTCGGTGATCTGCCCGGCGGCCAACTGTTCCTTCGGGGGCATCGCCACGAACTCGCCGTCGACTACCTTCATGCCCTCGCGCACTTTTATCCCCGCCTCGTGCAGCTCGACCTCCGTCATGGGTCGCAGGTCGTCGCCGTCGAGAACGTGGCCCACGGGAAGGCCGATGGCGCCCGCCCTGACCAGCTCGGCGTTGGGCCTGCGCTCCCATTCCGGGGTGTACCATTCCGCGGGCTCGCCGGGAACCACGTTGCCGAGCGCCTCGAACGGCACCTCGACCCGCTCGCAGTCTTCGTGGCACGGGTCGCAGAAAACCGCCCCGATGTCGCCGTGGTGGGCGCCGTTGATTATGCCGCCGTGGATTGTCAGGAATGCCGTTGCCATGATTTCCTCCTTAGCCCGTTCTTTCCCAGATTCTTACCAGCCTGTTGCGGGGGCGGTTTGCGGTGTCGACGGGGACGACGTGGGACGCGTTGAAATTCTGCCTCCAGTCCTCTGCCCAGCCATCGCCTCCAGCCAAGCCCCATCCTCTCCCATCCGCCCTGGAAAAAGCCCCGCCAGAGAAAGGATCAGTGCCAATGTGTACACGTGCCGACGCCTTTAAATGTCCCGTTATGTTTCTAATCGCGTCGTGCTCGACCCCCGCGATGACGCCGGGGTTGGCCGCGTTGACGGGCGACGGGTTTGCCGTGACCCAGGACAGCGTCGCGCCGTCCCACCTTCGCCCCCTGTTCGCGCCGAGCTGGCCTCCCGACGGGGTGTTCGCCGCCCCCGTGGTGCGGAAGAAAACCTCCTCGCCGTGGAACCGCTCCGTCCACGTCCCGCCGAAAAGCTGGGCCGGGGTCCGCGCGGCCGGGAACATCGCGGCGTGCGTGGTCGCGCCGACAACGGGGTACTGGGTGTAGTAGCTGCCGATGGGATGTATTATCTGCAATATGGCGGCGGTACTTGTGAACGCGCCCTCATGCAGCGCATCCAGCCGCGCCTTGTCCGCTCCGGTCATGGACCCCGCCGCGCCACCGGGGACGGCGGCGTTCATCTGCAGCCGATCGGCGTTGGCACCGGTGCCGAAGGCAAGCCCGTTGCCCGTCTGCACCCTGACGCCCCCCCTCTCGGCGGCGGACGCGGGCGGGAGAATCGGCATAGCGCCGAACCGCGCCCAGGCGATCGAGCCGCCTGCCAGTTGCCAGACGATGTTGTCCGCCTGGACGGGATCGTTCAGAACCTTGCACAGGTAATTCTTGTTCGCGTCCAGCCCCGACGCGGGGGGAAGCAGCGCGACCGTGTTGGCAGGGGGCAGCCAGGTGTTGGTGGCAAGCTGCGCCTCCAGGACAAGCTGCTCGGCCCGCCCCAGCGTGTCGGCGTCGCCCTGGGCGCGGGCCTGCGCCTCGGCGGCTACCCTCGACCGCACGGCGGCCTGGGTCGGTATGCTCGCGTCCCCCCCGCTGTCCGGTATGCTCGCGCTGATCGCCCGCGTGGTGACGGTCGCGTCCCCGTTGGCCTCCACGAGACCCCTGTTTGCGGCGGGGAGGCCCCCGAGGGATCCGACCCTGCCTCCGAGCCTTGAGTTGTTTACCGTTCCGGTGAGGCGGGAGGCGGGGAGGTTGCCCCTGAACTCGCCCGGTATCTCCACGTTGCCGCCCCTGAAATCGTAGGCGTTGCGGTTGGCGAAGGTCTGGAGGTTCGTGACTATGCGCAGGCCCTGGTCGCTGGCAAGTATCATCTCCTCGGTCCCCGGGGAGAAGCCGCCGAACTCGGCGCGGTTGTTGTTGATCGCGGCGGCGGCCTCGCCCGACCCGATGATCATCATGCCGCCGGACTGCATAAGAAGCGCGCCGCCGTTGCTGTCCCCCTCGATAAACCACATGAGGTTGTTCGCCCATGTCCCCGTGCGCCGCAGCATCGCCTCGCCGTTGAACTGTATGCTGTCGCCCATCGCGGCCAGCTTGGCCCTGGTCACCGAGCCGTCGGCTATCGCCGCGCCTGGGATTACGTTGTTGGCTATCCGCATCGCACTGATTTGTCCCGAGGTATTCAATCCGATGACGGTCAGAGGTGTCGTATTGGCCGTCCCCGCCAGAACGCTTGCGGGCTGGAAATCAAGCAAGTTAGTGCCTGTGGGAGCCGTGGCCCCAACGTCCCGTCCAATGCCCCAAGCGTTGCCGTGCCCATCAAGCCACCCAAGTACCGAACGAACCTGGTTCGAATGGCTTCCCAAAGGCCTGAACATGGCCGCCCCGTCCGTAAGGGAAACACGCCACAGGGAGCCACCCGCCCCCCTAAGCACAAGCCTTCCGGTCATCGTCCCACCGGCCAGCGCAAGACGGCTGTCCCTGGCAGCTCGCACCGCGCTCACGGAAGCCGCGATCCAGTCCCCGCCGGAGGCCGCTACCTCGTTGGCGATCGACATCGGAACCCGCGCCCACGCATCCCAGCTGCCGCCGGTAATGCGCCTGGTCCATACCTCCCCGTTGCCCCTGTAGGCCGTCTGCCTTATGCTGTCCGTGGCCGTCCGTAGGTTGAGCCGCTTGACCTCAAGGCGCATGAGGTTCGTGGTGGTGTTGAGCGTGGCCCAAGGCCCGTTGGTAATCGTCTCGTTGCTGTTCGCTCCCCGTAGAAGGTAGATNCCCTCCCGCCGCCACCGCTCGTCGTTGAGGTTAACGTTCCCCGCGCTGTCGATATGCTCGAAAAGTTCGGCGGCACGGGTATTTGCGCTATTGCTCACAATATCGGACGTGCGCAGGTGCCCCCAATTGGCCGCCGTCCCTTCCCCGAAGGTATTCGCATTGACGTCGTGTGGGGCTAGGGAAACCGTGCGGTCGTTGACTGTTATTCCCGTTCCGGCCAGCGGCCTCATGTTCTCGGCGTTCACCGTGCGGTCGTTCACCGTTACGTTGTCCCCAGCGACGGGCCTCTGGTCTATAGCGGCGATTGCAGCCCTTACGGCGGAGACCGACGCGGCCACGTTGTCCCCGCCAGTGGCGGCTATCCCATTGCGGATGGTCATGGGCACACGCTCCCACCGTCCCCAGTTAGAGGAGTTCCCGGCGAACCTGTGCCACACGTCGGAGGCCGTATCCTGCTCGGCTCCCGTGCTGGTTCCGCACCGCCACACCGTCTGGCGCGTACCTCCCAGCGTCCTTGGCTGGGTGGTATGCCAAACCCTCATGGCAAACTGGGAATGCGTCGTGCCGCGCAGCCAGTTGACAGAAGGCGGAGGCCCGCCCAGCACGTTTTGCGCGTCCGCTGTGGATCCTCCCGTAAATATGAAATACCCCTGTTCCGTATACTCGTCCAGGTTTACCGTTCCACCGCCCGGCACGGCAACCCTTGTGGTTATAAAAGCATCGTCAACGCCCGTGTCGGTCGTGCGCCCCGTGCGTATATGTCCGTAGACCCCGTTGGCCGCCACGCCGTGCGTTGTTGCCGCCACCGCATGGCTGACGGGCGGAACTCCCAGGCTTGTACGGGCACCCGCCGTATCCACGGCTCCGGTACCACCGTGCCCAACGGCAAGCCTTACCGGGTTCCCGGTAAACACCGTCCGCAAGAATGCCGAGAAACGGTTGAAAACGGCTGTCAGGTTGCCCGCGAAAGTCGCCGTGTTCACGTTGGGATCGGTTATCTCCCTGTTGCCTATCATCGCGTCCGTTATGCCGTTTGCGGGTATCGACACGGTGCGGTTGTTGACCGCCGTGCCGGCACCGGCAATCGGGCGGTGATCCCTGGCGGTGAGTCCGTCTATCAGTTGGTGCAGCTCGGCAAGGGCCTCGGCTGACGTGCCCTGCAACTCGGCTATTATAAGCTCTATCAGTTCCTTGCGGGAGATTATCTCCCGTATGTCCGTTTCGGCAAGCTCCTGGAATCCCTCGAACTGGGTTCTGAGCGCCCGTATCGCGTTGGCGGCGTTGTCGGCGATCTGCGTCAGATTCTGCGGTTGCGTCCCTGCCTGTGTCGCGGGGTTCTGCACGTTGCGGTTTCCAAGCATCGCGTCGGTTATGCCGTTGGCGGGGATGCTCACGGTGCGATCGTTTACGCTTATGCCGGATCCAGCAAGGGGTCTTTGGTTTGCGGCGTTTACCGTCCTTCCGTCCGGCCCTATGGTTACGTCCGTGCCTGGCAGCGGGCTTTGGTCTTCCGCGGTAATGTCGTCCACCAATTTGCGGACGTAGGCCAGGATGCTGTCCTTCACTTTGGCGATCTGTTCCAGCACCCATTCCACTATGGAGGGTGCCATGGTGGGGGGAAGGGGATCCGGGAGCGTCGGCATCGCGCCGCCGTCCCTGCCGGTTTCCACAAGCCCGAAGGTCACCATGACGGGGCTTCTGAATTCGTCGTATCTCATGGAATCAGGCACGAACTTGTAAATCGCCGTCTCCCCTTTCCTGCCAAGTCTTGGGATGCGGAATGGCAGGGTACCCTGCCTGAGCGTAACCTCGTACCACCAACGGAACAGCTCAAGTTCCGTCCTGTCGTGCGCGGCGATTTCGGTATCGTCCAGCATCAGGGAGAGCATGGGGTATTCCATCGGCACCCACGAGTTTTTGGGGGCGCGTCTTTCCTTGCCGCTTTCGAACCTCAGCACGTCAACGCTTTCCGGCTCGTACCCGTACTCGCCCTCGAAGCCGAAGTCCGTGTTGACGTGTTCGTTCCATTCCATTACCGTCAAAACGTTCCGAGCCTCCTTCCGCCGTTTCTCATGTCGCGCTGGTCAAGGCCCCTGTCGTATCGTCCCTTCGCCAGCCCGTCATTGACTATCTCGTCTATCACTACCCTTAGCTTGCCGCCGTCAAAACTTGTGCTCGCCCGCGTGTCGTGCGCCTTGTTGTTTATCACCTGCACGTTCATCTCCGGCGCGGTCGGGCGGTAGGCCATGTTCGCCAGGTTCGCCATCGCCTGCATGGTGTTCTTCCACTGCGCGGGCTGTATGAATATCTCCCGGCCCTGCGCCATGACCTGCACGTCCTGCCCGATCCTCCCGGGAACCTGCCCGCCGGTGTGGAACCTGGGGATCGTGGGCTTCGCCGACGCTATGGCCGCGACCTGCGCGGTGCCTTTCACGGTGGCGAGGACGGTCGCGGGGATGTTCGCCGGAGGGGGGGCCGAGGCGAGGGCCTGGAGCACGGCCAGCCCCGCCTTCGCCGTCGCGAGAGTCACGTTCGCCGCCCACGCCGCGAGATCGGCCTTGAAACGCTCGTATGCTGATTTTTTCAGAATCCTCCGTTCCGCCGCCGCCCGTTCCTCGTCGCTCTGGATCTTCGCGTCGTTGGCCCTTAGCTCGTCCTGCGTCCGCCTGTTCACGTTGTTCGTCCAGATCGTGTTGATGTCGTTCGCTATGGCTTGGGTCGTGGCAAGGAGCTTGTCGAATCCGGCGAGGATGTCATCGACCATCTGGCGGTTGATTTCCTTGATCCGTCGGACCCTGTCTTCCTCTATCAAAACGCCTTTCTCGGCGAACCGCCGGTGTATCGCGTCAATCTCCTGCCGTGCGGAATCCTCGATCCTTGCCCTGTCGTCGGGGGATATGAATCCGCCGGTTCTAATTTCGGCTCTTATTTCGGCTTGCGCCCGCTCCTCTATCGCCGCTATGTACGCATCCCGAACCCTGTTGAGTTGCTCAATCTGCATGTCGGAAAGGTTTTGCACCCTCTCCCTCGCGCCCCTTCCGTGGACGTCTTCCATCATCTCGGTGTAGATTTTGTGGATTTCGTCGGCCGTTCTTCGGTGGGTTTCTATTTGCCAAAACGCGAATTTACGTTCAAGCTCTATTCGCTCTTCGGTCGTGTCGGCGTTTGCTATGGCCTTTTCATGGGTTGCCCTCTCCTCGGCAAGCATCCTTTCGAAAGCCTGCCGCCTGTTAAACGCGATGGCCCTGTCGGCGGCTTTCTCGATCTCGACGCGATTTGCCCCCTGCTGTTCCGCCTGTTCCATCGCTGTCCGGACAAGCCGCGCGTCGGATTGGTTTTGGAGCCGTTCGTCGAAGCCCCGACGCGATTCCTCGTACAACCGTCTTGCCTGCCGGTTGGCCTCGTCCTGGAGCCGGATCATATCCTGCAATCTTTCCCTCTGCGCCCGCGCCGTCTGCTTTTCCTGCGCGTACTGCATCCACTGGACTTCCAGCGCGGCGCGCCTGGCGGTTTCCTCCTCCCGCGTTCCGTCGATCAGGTCGCGGAGTATCCGCATCTGGTTCTGGTATGCGTTCACGTTCGCGTCGAGAAGCTCGTTCTGCGTCCTGATGCTGTCCGTTGCTCTGCCCTCAAGCTCGGCCATGATTTCTATCTCGCGCCGGCGGTTTTCGAGTGCCTGCCGGTTATCTTCCTGTAGCCTGTTGGCGGTCTCGATTTCCAGCCGGAGATACTCCCTTTGAAGCTCCTCCAGCGTCCTTCTCTCGGCTTCGCCCGCAGCCCCTATCTGTCTGACAAGGTTCGTGTAGGCGTTTATCCTTGCGCTGAGCACCCGCCTTTGAACTTCAAGCGTCCTTGTGCCCCTGCCCTCGATCTGCGCCTTCTGCATGATCATCTCTATTTCCTGTTCAAGATACTCAAGGTTTTCAGCGCGGATTCGCTGGTGTTCCTGTAGCTGTTCAAGGAGCCGCGTCTCTTCCTCGGCCCTCTGTGCGGCGGCCTCGGCGTTCGCAGCGACGGTAACCGCCCCCGCGCGGGCGGATTCGTTCGCCCACAACCTCATCGCGGCGGCGGCTCCGTTTACCGCTTCCCCGCACGCCCTTGTCGCCCTTTCTGCGGCCTCCCAGGCATCTTCGGTTCCCAGCGTTTCCGCAGCGCCTGCGGCCCTGTCCGCCGCGTCCCTTGTCCGCTCCACTGCGGCGGTAAGCCGATCCTGAAACTCGATCTGCGTGCGAAGGCTTTCCGCGAATCTTTCCTGCCTTTCCATCCTTTGCAGATGCATCGCCGCTTGCCTGTGGATGTTCGCAACGCTGCCGGAATTGAAACTTTCCGCCATCTCGCGGGCCCGTTCCTCGGTAATGTTCCAGTGGTTTAGGAACTGCTCGAACTGCGCTTGGTATTGCCTGAGCATGGCATCCTGCGCCCTGGAGATGTTTTCTATGCTGCCGGGGTCTTCGTTTAGGGCCCTGATTGCCTCCCTGAGCTCCCTTGTCCTTTCCCGCGCCTCGGTGACCCTGTTTATATAGTCCGTAAGCGCGTGCCTGAACCCGCCGGTGGCGCGCTCCCAGTCCTGCCCGATGGATCGCCTGAGGCTTTCTATGGCGTTGCGGTACGCCTGGACGCTCCCGACCCCCGACTGCATCGCCTGCTCCGCCATCCCCGACACGCTTTCGGCTATGAGGGTTACCGCGTCCCCCGCCATCTTCGCCTCCTCGGTGAGGTTCTTCAGCTCGGGGAACATCCTCTCAAGCCTGCGCGTGAACCCGCTGAAGGACTGGCTAAGTTCGTCCACTGCCTGGTCGTAGCTCATGAGCCCCGTGGCCGCTATGTCCGCCGCCGTCCTTACGATCCGCTCNATCTCCTGCTGGTTCCGTCCNAGNGCGGCAAGCCTTGTCTGCGCCCCCATCACCTGCACGTTGTCTATCCCCGTCAGGCGTTGCATCTCGTTGGCGAACTGCCTTAGCTGGTGCACCCCGCGATCGTTCAGGTAGGGGTTGTTACGTGCCGCCGCCGCGAGCGCGATCTGCGCCTGTTCCTCGACCCGCCACGCCTCGGCGGTGGAGTCGAGGAACCGCTTGATCTGACGGCCCGCGAGCACGACCGCCGCGCCTAGGGCCACGGGGCTTTTCAGGGCCTTGGTCACGGTCTTCATGAAGCCGCCCAGTTGCTGGGACGCGCCGCTTGCGAAGTCCTCGATGCTTCGCAGGTTGCCCCTGTTGCCTTCCTGCATGGCCCTGGACTGCTGCCTTCCCCCGTCCCTGACTATGTCCGTTCTTTCGTCCGTGCCTTCCTGAACAGCCGCCGTCTGTTGCGACTGGCTGTTTTCCACGGTTTCGATTTTCTGCTGCTCGGCTTCCTGTACGGCCTCGACCTCGCGCTGTTTTTCCGCGTCGCGCCCCTCGGCCCCTTCGTTGATGATCCTGACTTCCTCGACGACGGATTCCTGTATCTTGGAAAGGCGTTTCTTTAGGCGGGTTTCAAGTTTTTCGACCCCCCTTTGCCCAGCTTCCTCCTCGGCCTTGATCCACTGTTCCTTCTGCTCTGCCGTGATATTGGGCGTGGCGCGGATTAGCTCGACCTGCGTCCGCGTGGATGACCTGCGTTTTTCTATCTTCGCGTTTTCGGCGGCCTTTACGGACTTGACTTCCTCAAGCTTGGCCTTGGCAACCGCCGCGACCTGTTTGGCCGCACTGTTTTCCGTTTCCCTCTCGGCGCGAGCAAGGGCCTTGGAAAGCCCCTCCTCAAGGTTTGTAGGATCGAACTTGGTGCCGAATCCTATGTCGAAAGTGGTTTCAACCGCCATGTCTTTTCAAATACTCCATTATGCCTTTTGCGATTGCTTCCCGCCCGCCCGCGTCAAGCATCCTGTGAACCCAGAACGGACCGCGCATGGGCGCGTCCTGAAACTCGGACGTAACGTCGTTGTAGGTGTTCCGCCCCCTTGGATTGCCGTAGACCGAATATATGACAAGCCCGCTTCCTATTTCTGTTTTAAGGACAGGGCTTTTTCTCAACGCCGTGGTATCGGAGGGAACTTTCTTGTCCGAAAGCCTGATAACTTCGTTGTCGATGAATTTCTGCACCCCTCCGCCGATACCAATACCGAGACTTGCCAGCAGCTCACCGACGGGAGGCCCTTCTATTTTTGCCAGTCCCTTTCCCATTCCCAAATCGTAGCGCAAGGTGAAACGTTAAACGATATTCACCGCTTTTTTCTCGGTGCCCGCTTGACCGGCTTCGTTCCCTTGATCCACCACGCATCCCGCTGCCTCTCCATGCCCTTGTCGTAGGTATCGTCCCCGTCCCTCTCATCCTCGCTCTTGTGCTGCCTGGTCGCCATGATGCCGTTGATGTCTATGAGAATCGCCCGCCACAGGTCAAGGAACCGATGCCAGTGCATATCGTTTTCCGTCTCAAGGTCTATGTCGTAAACCTCAAGGAACTTGGCAAGGATGTACCCGCCGTCCGCGACCCAGTCCCACGTTACGACGTCGCTTTTCTCGCAGTGCTCCGGATGGGGAAGGGCCTGCTCGTCGATGGCGAACTTGTCAAGCTCGTCAAGTCCCGCCATCCTGTCCCCCGGTGGCTTCCCCACATAGAAATCGTCGAACCTCTCAATCGGGGGCTGGTTCTTCTGCCCGCGCAGACGCTCGTAGTTGATCCAAAGCCAGAACCCCGTGTGGATTTCGTGCTCCACGCCGTTGACCCACACGGAGTTCCGCCGCGCCCTTGTTTCCGGGCACTTGGAGAGGTCGATCATTCAGCCGACGTTTTGACGGGAGCCCTTGCCGGGGCCAGTGTCCCGCCGGACGGCACCGCGACACCCGATCCGGTTGACTGTGAGGCCGCGCCCACTTTGACCGCGATGGTCTCTGACGGCCCGTTCTCGGCCAGGCTTCGAAGGGTAACCTTGGTCTCCCCCGGTTCCTTGCCGGTGATTATCACGGAGTTGCGCACGATCCTCGCCCCGCAGACCCTCTCGTCGTGGCCCGCGCCGCCGGTACGCACGATCTCGAACCCGTCAAGACAACCCATAGGCTCCATGCCGACGGCTATCCACTTCTCCTCGCCAAGGGCGAGAGTGGCCACGCTGTCGCTGAGGTTCATCATCGCGGGGGTAATGGAAGTGGACGGTATGAACACGGGGTGGCGGTTCGTCTCGGTGAAGCTCTCCGAGCTTGCGATGCCTGAAACGATGTCCGATGCCTGCCCGAAGGAAAGGTCAAGCAACCCGTCCGTCTCGTTGCCGGTATTGATCGTGGCGGTGACGGCGAACTGGATCGCCTTATAGTTGAACCTTCCGCCCGTCCCCGGGGTTTCCTGCCTAAAATCCACGAGCATGATGACAAGCTGCGCGTTCGCCCCCGTGGGCAGAAGCTCCCGAAATCTGTTGAAGAACTCGTACTCGGGATCCCCCTTCCTGATTAGAATCCCCTTGGAGAACTGCAACTGATAGCGTCTTATGAACTCCGCCGGGTTCTCGTTGGCTATGAGGTTCCGCGTCACGGTTTCCGGGTTATAGGATATTTCGTTACCCTCCGCCTGGGTTATNCGACGAAACCGCCCCAATTCGTCCTTGTAGAAAATCCCGTACTGCGCCTGGTTTCCGTCGGTGCCGTCGGGGATCTGGTTGTCGAACCCATCATTGAAAATGCTTTTGAAAGCGTCGGTTGGCATGGTTGCCTCCTTGCAAGTGTTTTTATAACCCTACCGAACGGGAGGGATTAAACAATATTTACTCCACGTACTCGATCTTAAGCGGTATCTGGTACACCGCGCTCGTGTTGTCGGCGGACTTGGTGGAGGGGAACATCCCGCCGTTGACCTGTATCCTTCGCCACCGTCTGCCGTCCCGCGGGAATATCCCGTGCAGGGTAGTTCGCTGGATCGCCCGTCTGACCTTTTCAAGAAAAGCCTCGGCTGAAACCCTGTCGTCCCAGTCGCCGAACCGTCGCACGAGATACCACGTCTTGAACTCCGTGTGCCTGTACTGGCCGCCCAGCATCTGCGCGTGCTGATCGTTTGGGTTGGAAAACAGGCCGGTCTCCTGCAAATGGAGGCCGGGGAAGTCCTGCTGCAAACTGGGGACGAGCTCCACGTCGATGATCACCATGAGGGTCGGGGGGAAGCCGTTGTCCGGATCGGTGAATATGTCGTTGAGCCACGTCGCGAGACTCTGGTACACCGTCATACGCCTGTTACCTTCCACTGTAGTATGCCGTTTTCCTCGCTGCCCCTCACCGCCCTAGGTCTGGCGATCCTGCGGTCGCCGAACTCGCGCTCGAGATCGGCGATCGTGTACAGCGGCCCTATTTCCCGGCCCTCGCCTAGGATTATGAAATCGGGGTTGGCGATGTCGGTTCTTATCGTCCAGTGCGAGTGGTCGCTTTGGGGAAGCCCGGCGTATTCGTTCGGCCCGACATAGGTCTTGCCGCCCTGATCCGCCCCCGCCGGTATCGTTACCGACACGGTATGCCCGATCTCGGATGCCCCCTCGCTGGTCTGGTTGATTTGCGTGTTGTTCCTGAACTTTGCGCCCTTGATTACGGTGCGATCCCACCTGACCTGTCCCATGCCCGGGGGGAATGGCGGCTGGACGATTGCGACGAATCGGCGGTTGTACACGGTTATGGTGTCCCTGTAGATGCTTCTCATGCCCGTACCGCCGATCCGAACATCACACCGCCGGGGTTAATCAGCCACACCCCGCCCGGTGTCTTTTCGTTGCCAAGGTACTGCCTTATCATGGCATCGGCCTTGCCCTCGATGCTTTCATAGGTCTCGGATGTCCCCTCGTCGCTCTGGCTTTTCAGGTCAACGCCGTCAAGGTCGCCGAGCCATCCGCGCTCGACAAGCTCAAGGACGAGCATACGAACCTTTTCCCACGTCGGGCTTTCCTCCAGAACGCTCTCAAGCCTGCCGTGGGTAAGCCCGTCGATCTTCATGCGGGCGGAGAATTCGGCCCTCGCGAATTTCCCCTTGTCCAGTCTTCCGCCGAGTTCCGCGTAGCGGTCGAAGTCCAGGTACGATTTCACCGTTTGCCTCCCCAGTTGAGCGTCACGCCTTTCTTTCTTGCCTCGCGATCCATGAAGTCCCTAAAATCCTTCTTGCTGGGGAAACCCTGGTTCAGAAGCCAGTTCCAGTGCGCGTAGTAATGCACCTGGGCGAACCTTGCCGGCAGTTCCTCGGGCCCCACGTTCGCCAGGTTCTCGATCTCGCATCTTTTCATGGCGTACTCCAATTGCTTGAAGTTGTCCCTGGCCTTCTTTGCGAGCGTGATGTTACCGGGGGAGGTGGCCGTGAAGTTTCCAACTTCCACGTTCCGCATGAGCGCGTCTATCTCGCCCTGCGTCATCGTTTCGCCCTTGGGTGCCTGTTCCATGTGATCCCCGTCGTAAACCCCGTTCCGTTATCCCGCGGATCGTCGCCGGTTTCGGTTTCCCGTCGGTTCCGCGTCAGCCGTAGTATCGGTGTCAGCCAATGGTTCTTCGTCGGGCGTGTCGGTTTCCATGCCAGTAAATGTCCCGTCGCCAGTCGAAAACCCGTCGGCGGATGCTTCCGTCTCGGTTCCATCGGTGGGCTTCGCGACCGTGGCCTTCGAGTCAACCATGCGGAACCCCTTCTTCTTGGCATCGGCGATTGTCTCGGGATCGTTGTAAACATGGGTCACAAGATCGCCTTTCTGCATCTTAACAAACATAATTGCCTCCTCAGCCCAGCAGGACAAAAGCGTTCTGCGGGTTGATAGTCTTTACGCCATACAAGACGCTCAGCTCTATAATGTTGGTTTTGTAGCCAGGGTATGAGGCGACACCAAACGTCAGGCCAGAGACGGTGTCCGTTACCGTGGTAACATCGCTTGCCTTGTCGCCGCCTTCCGGCATACGAATTGCCCTTGCCGCCAGCAGCACGGCATCCCTTGTAAATGCGGCGTTGGGCAAGGTCTCAACGCCGCCTATTGTCATTTGCGTCGCTCCACCAGACTCTCTTATGTCAAAGCCCATGATGTTTGCAAAGACACCCTGTCTCAAAAGACCTGTTTCCCCCGCCTCATTTGCTTTCCAAAGGTTCGGTTTATTGCGTAGCGATGCAGCGGCGGTAGTGTTTAATACAAGCTGCCTACCGTACTGCGGAGAACCCGCGTCGTTAAACATTTTTACCAGCTGCGCAAATTCCCTCATGTCTCCGTTTTCAAACGGGGGGGTGCCGACAACGCCTAAATTACCGCCTTCCGCCCCGTTGATGGCCTCCGCAAAAACATCGGTCTCAATTTGGTTTGCAAGCGTCCTGAATCCCTGCATGATCTGGTTTTCTCGCACGCCGTTTAATGCGCCACCCAGCCCAAGCTCTTCTTCGCCGTCCCACAAGAACGACGCGCGGTACATTTTGTCCATTTTAATAACCACGTCGCCAAAGACCTGGCCTTTAACTACGGGGTCAACGCCAATTACAACACGCTCTGCGCCAACTTTAGGAGTGACGGGTACCCGTACCTCTTGATTATATGCCGCACTTTCAGCCGTCATGTCCATCGTTACGGCTGGAATTGCCCCTATTAGCTCTCTCCCCACCTGCTGCGCTGATAACGTCAGAAAAGGTATGAGCCTGTCCAAACTGTTTCTTGCCATTGAATCTCTCCTCTTGAAAGTATGCGGCTAGAACCTAGCCGATTTTTCCGCCCTTCGCAGAAAAGTCCGCTTTTTCCCGTGGAGACATTGCGTCGAACCTCTCCCTGGAAACAACGTTTTTCCCCGCCGGGCTTCCACTGGAGCTGCCGGATGCGCCTCCGCCGCTGTTTTTTGCCGGAATGAATTGTTGGTACGCAGAGGCGGTGTTGACAAGGTTTTCAAACACCTCGGAAACGGTATGATGATCGCCGTCGATCGTGGTTTCATCATCCTTGCCCGGCGCAAAGCTCGCCCCGTGATCAAAGAGGAATGCTTTCCGCGCATTTTCCCTGCTGTTAGGATCCGTAATACCGGCTTTGGTCATGGCGTTTTCAAGGGCAAGGCCGACAAGATCTTTCCGCCTTCGCTCAAGTATCGTGGAGTTCTTTTTCTCAAGCTCCGCGTAGGCATCGGCGGCTTTTTTTTCTTTTGCCTCAAACGTCGCCCTTTCCCTTGCGAGCTGCGCCTCGAAAGCCTTTTGCGCCTCCTCGGTGCCTGCCTTGCCCACTTGATCCTCAAGCTCCTTGAACCTGGCTCCGTTGGCCTCCCTCTCCGCTTCGACCTCACTGGAAATCTTGTCGAGCTTTTCCTGCAACGCCTTTTTCTCGGAAAGGATGGTTTCCTTGGCCTTTTCCAGAGGTGCCTTGTCGGATTTGTGAGCCGCAAGAATCTTTTCGCCTTTTCCTCGTCCGTGCCTTCGTCGCCTATGATTGCAAGTATCACCTGTTCGTCCATAAATTCTCTCCCGTGTCGATATGCGACCCCTCCGAGGCCGCGCGGCTGTTGCAGGTTCGGCTTTCGGCTCGGCCTATCCCTCGGGAAGGTCCGAAAAAGCAGCGTCCGTAAGGAAAGTGTACGGATTTGGAAAAAATAAACGATATTTTTTTGAGAGAATGTCAAGCGTTTGGGCGAAAAAAGGTCGTCAAGGGTTCAACTATTGCGTTTTTTGCAACTGTTGGGGTCAACCCGATTTGACTTTCCCGAAATAGTAAACGCCGTCCCTGCATACGATGCGATACCTCCACGCCTCGGGTATAAAGACCCGCGTCGGCCTCACCTGGTACTGCTCGAACACCGACAGCTTTTCGGGGATAACACGCATGGGCTGCTCGAAATGAAGCTCTATTGACTGTTTTACGCCTTCCAGCGTGGAGGCGTTGTATATAACTTCAAGTTGCATCGTTGCCCCTTAATTCCACATGTGTTTGTACTCTATGTCCTTCGCTATGCCGAACATCGGGCTCCCCGTAGAATCGTCCTCGTACACAAGGAAGTCGGTGGCGGCGTTCGCGCTGCCGGTGGCGTTCCCCGACAGGATGTCCAGCAGCCTCTCCGCCCTTGCCCTCGTGCATCCGACGTGCTTGGCTATCTCGGTCGCGCTTACGGGATCGGGGTGGCGCGCCCGTAGGATTGCCTTTGCCCGTTCCACCTGTACAAGATCGACGTTGCCCCTGCCGACCTTCTTTTTCGGCGTTATATAGGCGGCTATCAATTCGTTCAGCAGCCCTGTGGTGGATTTGCCCTCTTTCCTTGCGCGAGTTTTCAAGGATTCCTTGACGGCTCGGGGGAGGTGGAACAGGATTACCGAGTCGGCCTTCCTCGGTTCCGCCTCGCCCGCAAATGGGAAAAGGAGCTGTTCGGGTGCGCAGGTTTGGGGCAGGGGCTAGCCTCCCATGATCTCGGTTGCTTTATTGCTTTTCACCCTCGGGTTACCCTCCCTCCATTTTCGCAAAACTCCGCCTTCTCCTTTGGTGGCAAGGCATCAAAATCAACACGGGATATTTCCAGACCTTTTCCAGGCAACGGCGTGTTTTCGTTTACGATGCCGTTTCTGAAAAGGAAATCCATGAGGGCCAAGGCCAGCTGATCAAGCTGGTCATGGTAGGATTCATCCCCGATGACAAGATACAAGTCCCGGCTGATACCGTGCAACGCCTCATGTATGAGCGTATGCCAGACCGCCTGCACCAGACGATCCTTGTCGAGGATTCTGATTTCGCGCCTCACTATGTCAATTTCGCCGAAAGATGGTCGCGGCTCCTTTGTTACCTTGGCGGCATGGTCAACGTATTCCACGGTATAGGGAATCCCGCATATGTTTACCGTTCCGGGCTTCATGGTATTTCCTCCTTTCCTTGCTTTTCCTCAAACTCATCGCAGCGAATAACGCCAGTATCCCCGTCCCCGTAGGGAAAGTCCTTGTGGCGATACCTCCCGGCTCCGTCCGTGCAGAATACCCGCAGCGTTCCGGGTATCGTCGTGCTGTCGAAGCAGGGCGTTTCCTTGCGCAGTCTCTTGCATGACAGGCAGCTTTTCATTGGTTACCTATTCCCCTCATCGTCTTCGTATCCGAGTTCTTTTAACTCGGCTTTGAGCTTGTTGATGTAGGCAGTGAAGATCGGCTTCATTTCGCTGTTCCCTAAATTCATCGTACATGTAGCCGTTCCTGGGTTTGTCTCCCATCTGCAAAACACTTTGTAGAATTTCCTCACGATGAAGTAGTCGCAGCCGTTCATGATTTCCTCGACTCCCTTGATCTGTTTTAATATCTCGCTTGCCCGCTCAATCTGCTTCCTGTTCATCCGCCGCCTCCACCATTGTTTTCACTGTTTTTACAACTTTCACAACGGGACGTAGCACTTCTATCAGTCCGGCAGGCAGGTTTTGCCGCTCCAGAGCCTCGATAGTTATGGGAAAGCCCAAATAAAGCTCCAGCCTCCCGCAGTGAACCCGAGCGTGGTTTTCGCCGTTTTCGTCTCCCAGTATGGCTTCAAGCAAGGGCATGATAAGTCGGCGATCTGTTTTTGACGGCAACGTATGATCGTCCCAGTAGACAATGAACTCGATCTCTCTGCGTTTATCCCTTTTGCGCCTAAACATTTATCCCTCGCCCAGCCTGCCGTTTGTTCGCCTGTTGCCCTCTATGTTTCCCGCCGATTTCTGTCTCCCCAAAGTCGGCTATTCGCTTTCTCAAAATGTCCAAGCTTGCCTTCACAAGATTTAACTCGTTGACCGTTACGGGCTCGGTCAGCAGAAACGATCCCGTGAAGTCGATGAAATCCTGTATGTACTTTCTCTGCTTTACGATGGTGATCATTGTCGCCTGCCCTCGATTGCCGCCTCAATTACCATCACAACCACCGCAATAAACGCCAGCAGTACAAGCACCGAAAGCACCAAGGCAACCGGTATCCATATCGGGGCAAGCACCCACGCCCATGACCAGTCAATCACGCCGGTAAGCCTAAGCGTGATGAACACCACTGTCAGCAACCCGCAAAACCCGACACCGCCGCCTGCGGATGTTCCGCTATCCATGTTTCCCCCTAAATATTGTTTTATTATCGCTCAACAACTATATTTATGTCAAGATAATATAGCCTACAAACTATATTTTTATTCGATATTTTGCCGATAATAGGAGAATGACTGGGATGACGGCCAGCGAAATGGCGGAAAAGTCGGGGCTGAAACTAAAGACAGTCAAGAAAAGGCTGGAGGCGGCCAAAATAAAGCCCCTGACGAAAGAGGCCGTCTATGACGAATCCGCCTATGAGATAATACTTAACGCCCCGCCAAGGGGCAGGCCGAAAAAGAAGCGGGAGCCGCCGGAACCTAAAGCCTGAAATTGCCTACGCTACCTCGTGGCACGTAACTTCTTTCTGGTTTCATACGCAAGCCGTGGGGTCGCACAACCGCACCCAGTCGCCGATATTCCAGCCGCAAATCGGTTAGCCTGTTGTTCGAGCGTCTCCATTCGTTCCGCATTTTCGGGTCAGTGTCCCTCAGCGGTTTTAGCGCGTTCAGCATCTCGCGCTCCCGTCTCATTGCCGTTTCAAGTTTTCTTTGCGCCTGTTCCGCCTCGTACAGGCTGATTCGTTGTCCGTTCCACGCCACGCCGTCGGAGTTGCGCTTTTTTAGCCGGGCCAATTCGTCAGGGGAATGCGCCCGTTGGCTTACCCCGATGACGAACGGATATGCGATATGCCGGCAATTCCAGTATCCAATCGGGCGGCCTTCCAAGTTGTGGGGAACGCCGTCGATGTCAACGGCGGTTTCAAGATTCTGAAGTTTCTCGTATTCGGCGTGGGTAAAAATATTTCCCTGGGCATCTTCGTGGTCTTCCGCGCTGTGTTGGTGCGCCGAAAGCTCCCACCCGTCCGCGCCTAT
>JGI24695J34938_10001784_pt1 | contig 17730 bp, 16 predicted proteins | sample TergutCo191P3_FD_34938 | JGI IMG/M metagenome (IMG submission 34938)
CACGGAAAGTTTTATTGATGCCACGTAATGTAATCATCAAATGTTCCCTATCCTTTACTATTAACACTCAAAAACAGACGGATATGTAATCTAACACAATCAGTCTGCTGAGTCAAGGATAATGTTTTCACGGTACTTGATAAAACGAAAACTATTGACAACGGCGGTCGCCTATTGTAAAATTATCGGCGTAATCAAATAAGGACGCTTAGCTCAGCTGGTAGAGCTTCCGCTTGACGTGCGGAAGGTCAGCGGTTCAAGTCCGTTAGCGTCCACCACGAAAATGTCAAGCCCTCACTAAATTTTTGGTAGGGTTTGGCTTGCTATTACTGGGTTTTTCGTGTTTTGTATCTGATGATACCTAAAAATGTAACAAAACGCTAAAGTTGCGCCTAAAATGTGACGAAAAAGTTAACATATGATTGATGTTGACACAAACAGTACGTTGAGGGATAGAATCAACTCGCTAGGTGATTCTGGCGGTATGTCCGTGAGCGACAACAATGTTGATGAGTCTGTATGATTGCCATGCAGATTTTATGAGTTGTGGAGGGAATTTATGAAACCAAACTCAGTAAGTAATCCAAATAATTCGCAACCGATTAACGTTCCAATGAGAAATGGCTTGAAAGTGTGTTGCCCTCTTCATTTCCATCCGCAAATTATCAAGACGCATTTCTCTTGTAATAACGAAGTTATAGCAAAAAGCTCTCAATATTATCTTTATGAATGACTGTAAACGAACTGTCCGGGTATGCTGTCTGGAACGCTTTCGGTTGCTTAACCTTTGCGGAGGGATTCCACTTAAACCCAAAGGCCGATAAATGCCCGTCTTGTTCCTCAATGTAGTCAATTTCCTGTTGCGCTTGCGTGCGCCAAAACCAAGAATTGGCATAGCTTTCGGCATATTCATTGCGCTTAAAACGCTCACTGACGAGAAAATTTTCCCATAGCTTGCCTACATCGTCACGCAGCTCCACTGACCGAAAATCTGCTATCAGCGCATTGCGTATGCCGTTGTCCGCAAAGTAGATTTTGCGACTTGTTTTAAGCTCATTGCGCAGATTACGCGAATAGGAACCAAGCCGGAAAATAACAAATGTTTGTTCCAGAATACCTATGTACTTCTCGACCGTTTTGTTATCAAGCCCACATAGTTGCCCCAGCTCCGTGTATGACACTTGAGAGCCGATTTGAAACGCAAGCGCTCGAAGCAGACGTGTCAAGTGCTCCGACTTTTTTATTTTGTCAAGGGCGAGAATGTCCTTATACAAGTAACTATCAGAAAGCTCCTGCAACAGGCGGCGTTCCTCGCCGGGGGAGTTTACTATATCAGGATAGTATCCGTATATAAGTCTGTGCGGAATCAAGTTCTTTTCTGAAAGCAAACCGTGATGTTGAGTCATTTCTGCGAATGAAAGTGTAAACAGCGTAAGCTGCCGCTTTCGCCCGGTTAGCGGCTCGGTGGTTTTGTTTGCCAAATCAAGCGAGGAGCTCCCTGTTGCAACCACTCTAACTTGCGGAATATTGTCTATTATAAGTTTCAGAACTATGCCGATGTCAGGCACACGCTGCGCCTCGTCAATAACCAGTACTTTGTGTTTGCCGATTATGACGCGCAATTGTTCCACACTCTGCATCGTCAAGAGCAGACGGGCGTTTGTCGTGTCGCCGTTCAGCCACAGAACATCATCGTTATCCTCAAACAGCGAGCGTAATAAAGTCGTCTTGCCGACCTGTCGCGCACCGAGTAAAACAACTGCTTTTCTGCCAATCTCAATTTCCTTGCGAACACTCTCCTGTACCGTGCGAACAATCATAGTCAGTCACCTCATAGACAGGATAACACAAATATTTCGGTATTTCAATCCCGAAATATTCAAATAATCAAGGATTTTAATGCCGCAAAAGCATATTTAGACCAATAGCCACGGGATGGCACATCTATCTCCTCCTCCACACACTCAATTTCTACCATCTCTTTTTAACATTTTTGTTGAACTGTTTTATTGAGTATACTATAATCAATACAAATTGACAGCATACGGAAAAATACGAACTTTGTAATCTGATGCGAAGTAAACACCTTTCAGGCGTTGAGTCTGAGTCGAAAGAAGGTCTTTTAGATTGTAATGCAGATGGGAGTGATGAGTAATTAAGCGGATATTTTTGGTCGAAGACGATAAAGCAATAGCAAAGAATTTGACCCAACTGCTGCGCCTTGAAGGCTTCGTTGTCACTCACGCAGCAACACAAGCAGAGGCTCTCGCTGCAATTGAGGACAGTGACTTCGACCTTGCGCTTATTGATATATCCCTGCCGGATGGCAACGGATTCACTGCGTGTACAGCAGTGAAGGAGCGCGGCGAAATTCCCGTGATATTTCTCACTGCCTCCGGCGACGAGACGAGTGTTGTCACCGGGCTCAATATGGGCGCAGACGACTACATCACTAAACCATTTCGCCCGCGAGAGCTGGTAGCACGGATTAAAACAGCCTTGCGAAAAAGCGGAAGCGGAACCTCTGTTTTTGAAATCGACGGACTTGTGGTTGATACAGCAAGCGGAGTCTCTAAGAAAAATGGTGTAGAAGTATTTTTATCGGCACTGGAATACAGGTTATTGCTTGTATTTATGAGCAATCAAGGCATAGTGCTGACACGAAACAAACTGCTCGATGAACTATGGGATGCAGCGGGCGAATTCGTCAACGACAACACACTGACAGTATATATCAAGCGGCTGCGCGAAAAGATTGAAGATGACCCGACGAATCCGAGCATCATCAAAACCGTACGGGGAGTAGGTTACAAATTATGATTTTCGGACTGATTATGACTGTCGTTTGTGCCTTGCTATGTGTGGGCTTTTACCTGTACCATCGAGCCCAAAACAAAAAAATCGCCAAACTATCCGAGCAAATCCAGATGATTTTACATGGGTATGGCGGCTACGATTTGCACGTTTTCAAGGAAGGTAAGTTTTACATCCTGCAAAGCGAAATCCAAAAGATGACCATGCGAATCCGCGAGCAGCGTGATGCACTGATAAAAGACAAGCAATATCTAGCCGACTCTCTTGCCGATATTGCCCATCAACTGAGAACGCCGCTCACCTCGGCAAATCTTGTACTGTCATTTTTGCCCGACAGCGACGAGGTGCAACGGGTGGAATATGTGCGTGAAGTCGAAACACTGCTTATGCGCATGGACTGGCTGATTACCGCCTTGCTCAAAATCTCACGGCTGGATGCAGGTGTAGTAGAGTTTGCCGATGAGCAAATAAATATGGGCACACTGATTAAGTCCGCACTTGCACCACTCGCTATTGCGTTTGAATTACATGGGATTGATGTGTCGGTTGATGTAGAAGGTGTCACCATAAATGGTGATGCGGGCTGGTTAAGTGAAGCAATTGAAAATATTCTAAAAAACTGCATGGAATCAGTTAAACACAGCGGAGAAATTACAGTAACCTGCAATGAAACCGCTCTTTTTGCCGAGCTTGTTATCCACGACAGCGGCAAAGGCTTTGACGAGACAGACCTTCCGCACTTGTTTGACAGATTCTATAAAAGCACAAAAAGCACAGGCTATGGCATCGGGCTTGCGCTTGCAAAGATGATAGTGGTTCGCCACAACGCAAGCATTACAGCGAAAAATCACCCCACCGGCGGTGCTTTATTTATACTGCGCTTCCCCAAAGTGACAAAATAGTCACTCAAAAGTCATCGCAATGTCACTTTAAACTGTTATTATTAAGCCACCAAACGAGGAGGCTACCAAAATGGAACTACTGAAAATCAAAAACCTATCAAAAATTTACGGTAAAGACGATGCGGAAGTTAAGGCACTCGACGACGTGTCGCTAACGGTGGAAAAAGGCGAGTTTATCGCAATAAATGGGTCGTCAGGCTCGGGCAAAAGCACGCTGCTGCACATTATTGGCGGAGTAGACGTGCCGACAAGCGGCAAGGTCTATCTTGACGGTCAGGATATCTATGCCCAAAATGCCGAAAATCTAGCTATCTTCCGCAGACGGCAGGTTGGGCTGATTTATCAATTTTACAACCTCATCCCGACACTGAATGTGGTAGAAAACATCACCCTTCCAGTGTTGATGGATAAACGCAGAGTCAATAAAAAGCGGCTTGACGAGCTCTTACATCTACTAGGGCTATCTGACCGCCGAACTCACTTGCCCAACCAGCTTTCGGGTGGGCAGCAACAGCGAGTGTCCATCGGTCGCGCTCTGATGAACGCTCCGTCGGTCATGCTTGCAGACGAACCGACAGGAAATCTTGACAGCAAAAACGGCTCGGAGATTATTTCGCTCCTCAAGCATAGCAACAAACAGTACGGGCAAACGCTCATTATCGTCACTCACGACGAGGACATAGCATTGCAAGCCGACCGCATTATCGGTATTGCCGACGGCAAAATCGTCCGTGATGAGAGGGTACGGTGAAGACATTGAATATATTTAATAAAATCACCCTAAAGTCCCTGAAGCAAAACCGTACACGGACTGTTGTAACCGTTATCGGCGTAATTTTGTCTGTGGCAATGATTACCGGTGTTACGACCTTTATCTCATCGCTACAAAATTTTCTTGTGAGAAGCGAAATGGCAACCAGCGGAAACTGGCACTTGCGCTACGAAAACATGATGTTATCCGAGGTTGAAGAAATCAAAGCACATAGCGAGGTAGCATCTGTTTATGTGGTGGAAACTGTCGGCCACGGTCTCATAAACGCTGATAGTGATGCTGAGTATGTTTTCGGAGTGCCTTTCTGGGTAGAGGGCTTTTCAGTTGAGGCTCTCGAAAATGTACCCATAAGACTGCTAAGTGGTCGAATGCCGCAAAATTATACTGAAATTGTAATCCCACACCATTTGCTGCGCGACGACCTGTGGGCAGACTTAGGACTTGGTGATGTAGTCACGCTTGACATGGAATCCGGTTTTGCTGCTTCGCTTGAAGACAGAGCGGCCTTTGATGAGTATGGCGAAATGATAATCCCGTCGCTTAATCCGGATCTTTCACGCACTTACACCATTGTAGGAATTAGCGCGTGGCACGCTCATCTTAACGGCAATACTTTAATCACCGCAGCATCTGAAAACATCATGGTTCACACGGTTTATATTCGCCTTATTAATCCACGAAATGTATTCACCTTCGACGAAACCGCCGGCTTTAACGGTGGACAGGACAGGCATCAAATTCATATGAGATTTAATGTGTGGCTACTAAGAGCACTCGGCGTTTCAACCGGCAATATGTCAGAGGCAATGATGATTGTGATATATTCAATGGGTGCAATACTCATAGCTTTGATTATGCTCGGCTCTGTGTCACTGATTTATAACTCCTTCGCAATCTCGGTCAGTGAACGTGCAAAACAATTCGGGATTTTATCATCGGTTGGGGCAACAGGGAAGCAAATACGTAAATCCGTATTGTTTGAGGGAGTATTTGTAGGAATACTCGGCATACCTCTGGGTCTTTTGGCAGGTATAGGCGGCATCGGCATCGCTCTTTTGGTTGCACAAGACCTGCTTTCAGATATGCTGGCAACAGGTGCGGTAAATCTCACCTTGTCAATATCCGTTGGTGCAATTATAGTCGCCGTGTTGGTGGGTATATTAACGATTTTCATCTCCGCACTCATCCCCGCACAAAAAGCGGCGAAGCCGTCGGCGATTGAAATAATCCGCCAGAGCGATGACATAAAAATCAATACGAAATCTATGAAAACATCTCGCCTCACACACTTTTTGTTCGGCCTGGAGGGTGATCTCGCGGCGAAAAACTTCAGACGCAACAAAAAGCGTTATCGCGCAACGGTTGTGTCGCTTGTTATCAGCGTAGTGCTTTTCATCTCTGCAAATGCGTTTGGAATGTACCTTGCTTTGTCCGGTGAGCGGGTGTTTATAGTGAGCGAGTACGACGTTGCGGTGTTTTTCCCTACAGACAGCATAACTGTCGAGGAGGTCAGCGAGCTCTACAGCCATATCCATGATGCTGATTATGTAACGGCGAGCAATGTTTTCTTCCGCAAGTTCTTTTCGGCGTGGGCTGATACGGATTTGTTGAGCGAGGAGTGGCTTGATGACCGCTTCCGCTGGGGCGACAGAGATGACCCAATCCCCGAAGAGGACGAAATTTTCCCGCAAGTGATGTTTATAAACGACGAGTTATATAGGGAGTTTTTACGTGAAAGCGGCTTCACGGGCGATGATTCTTCTTTCCCTGCTGTGGCGCAAATGCGGCATTTTGACGGGCAAACCAACCGCTTCGTAACCTACGATATTTTCAGTAACACTTCTTCAATCAGCTTGCCGCTGTATGCGCAAAGAGACTGGGAACGCACAGGAAACAGCATATCCATCACAGTCACTCCTGTCAATGTACCACCTGCGTTGACACTACTGGGTGGCAGTGGCATAACAATTATTGCACCTTATTCCGAGATGCCGCGATTTGATTTTGAAGAATATGTAGGCTTCGATGGCGTTATAGCTTTTATGTCTGATAATCCGAGTGAGACAACAGCGCATATTGAGGAGCTTATTGAAAGCTTGGGCTTTGAATCTGAACACATAGTAGTAAACGCCTTTGCCGGCGAAGAGGAAAACCGAAGAATCATATTTCTCATCAATTTCTTTATATACGGCTTTGTCACACTCATTTCACTTATCACAATTGCAAACGTGTTCAACACCGTTTCAACAAGCATCAATCTCCGTAGGCGTGAATTCGCCATGCTGCGCAGCATTGGCATGACCGAGCGTGGCTTCAGCCGCATGATGAACTTTGAATGCTTGTTCTACGGACTCAAAGCGCTGCTGCTCGGCTTACCGCTGTCATTTGGTTTCATTTATCTAATCTACCTTGCAGTAATCAGCGGCATTGATGCTCCGTTTGTTCTGCCCTGGTCCGGTATCGGACTCGCTGTATTCAGCGTGTTCTTTGTGGTATTTGTAACCATGCTTTACTCAGTGCGAAAACTCAGAAAAGCTAATGTCATAGATGTCCTGCGGGCAGATATGGCTTGAAGAAGAAAGTGCCGGTTCGCATCAGCTTCTTTACTGCTTCGACCTTGGTTTGTCCCCGCAGAACTTCCCCGCAGAAGATATGCAATTTGCTCCGCTTTTTTGCGAGCCAGAGAGCATTGCGCCACTGTTCTCGCAAAAAGACTCCGCAAACTGCATATCTTCTGCTAGATTGGGGGAAATAGTATATCTGTTTTTATTGTTTTTCGATAAAAAATTATTGCAAAACAATAAAATGTGTGTTATACTCTCCGCAGATTATTGTTTTGTGGAGGGTATTTTTATGTGGAATGATTCAAAATCGCTTGTTCTCAGCAAAGTCAGTGTTTGGTTGTTTATGGCGTTGCTGCTCGTGTGCGCGATTTTTGCGCCACGGCTTGTTAACCGCCTAATCTTCATGTCTGGAGCTGCAAGAGATGCCGGAAGCACTCTCTTTCTTATCACAATATACGCAGGCTCTATCCCCGCCGCTGCTCTGCTTGGGGTTTTTAATGTATTTTTACGTCGGATTGGCAAAGGCATTGTATTTGTCCGGGAAAACATCGTCAGCTTGAGGCAAATATCATGGTGCTGCTTTGCAGGTGCTGTTATATGCATTATTTCAGCGTTTTATTATTTCCCTTGGCTCGCCATAGGCGTGGCGGCGGCATTTATGGGGCTTATCTTGCGTGTTGTGAAAAATGTCTTTTCAAAAGCAGTATCGCTCCAAGACGATGCCGAGTTAACAATTTAGAGGTGAAGTTATGGCAATTGTTGTAAATTTAGACGTAATGATGGCAAAACGCAGAATTTCATCGGGTGAACTGGCATCAATGATTGGGCTGACTCAGGCTAATTTATCAATTCTAAAAACAGGCAAAGCAAGAGCAATCAGATTTTCAACACTGGAAGCCATATGTAAAATTCTAAAGTGCCAACCCGGCGACATTTTAGAGTATAAGGAGATTAATGAATATGAATAGCGAAACAAATATGCAAGACTCTGGCGCACCTGAATACCCACCAATCCCCAATGTAATAACGGCAAAACCGGAAAATGCATTTAAGCCTGATGCAATTGACTTTGCATTTGCGCTTATTACATTCTTCCTAGGATATTTATTCACACGCTGGGTGTGGTTTGATTGGACAGGGTTTGGTGTAAGTGTATTCACTACGGCATACTTGCTATGCGTGACAGGATATTTGTTAAAAAAAGATATCTTTGAAAGCAGCTTTTTTACTTGGTTTTGGCTTATTATAGCCTTTGTAACAAGCATTTCATATGCACTTTGGGATAACATAGGTATGCGCGCAATTCGCTCATTGCTGCTGTTTGGCTCGGCAACTTACTATGTCATTTCAGCTTCCGGCTCTGCCGCTCGCGGCAAAACCGACAGCAGCCCTGTAATTGATGCGCTTAACGCACTGATTATTGTGCCGTTTCGCAACCTTTTCAACCAATATGTGAGCTTTAAGGTACTGGGCAAATCGGGAAACGTTTTGAAAAAAGGCAACAAATTACTCCATATACTGCTGGGCGTTGTGATTTCACTAATCTTAGTCGCCATTCTGGTTCCGCTNCTTGAACGCGCAGACAGTGGNGGTTTTGGAGTCATCCTCGGCTTTTTCCGAAGNCTTTTNGAGAATAATTATCGCTTTGAATTTGACATNGGACAATTCATACGTCATATGGTTTTTACAGTGCCTATCGCCGCTTTCATCTACGGACTTGTCTCAGGCGCAGCGCATAGAAAAGGCACTAACATCATAAAACAAGAATCCGCAGATAACGCCGCTCGCGCCGTGCGTATCTTGCAGCCCGCTACTGTTTTTGTTATGCTTGGTGCGACATGTGTGCTGTATCTGATATTCATATTCAGCCAGCTCCCTTATTTCTTCTCTGCGTTTACGGGAACTATTCCCGATGGTTGGCTGCTCCACTCCGAGTTTGCCCGACAAGGCTTTTTCGAGCTTATCACCATAGCCGCAATCAATTTGGCACTCCTTGCCATAGGCAATGCAATGTGCAAAAAACGGCGCACAGAGTCAAAACTTCTTCGTGCGTTTAACATAGTTCTATCGGCGATTACACTCGTGCTTATTGCAACAGCGTTTAGCAAAATGGTTCTCTACGTTCAAGTTTTCGGACTCACCATATTGCGAATTCTGCCATGCGTTTTCATGCTGTTTCTTGCCATCATATTCACCACAGTAATTGTGCGCCAATTTGCATCAGTGAAAAAAGAGTTTTCGATAGTGCGTTTCTCGCTCATAGTCGGTGCTATCATGCTTTGCTTACTGAGCCTTGCTAACCCCGATGCGATTGTCGTCAGATACAATGCAAACAGGTATCTCAGCGGCACGCTGCGCGAATTTGACACAGGTATAATCTTCCGTGCTGATTTTGCAGGAATAATCCCCGCAATAAATGTTTACGAACACACGCATAATGAAGAGCTCAGAGAAGAAATTAGGTCAGCCCTTCAAATACTTTGGAGCAACAATAACCACCACCCCCGCGCCGCCCACACAGCCAGCTTAGAATCGCACCGTGCAATTCAATCACTGGAGCGATTGTTTGCTACAGGAGCCGGACACCGATGAAATGATGGCGACTTAGCGTAGCAAAATTAGCGACTCACGGCGAAATTTCGGAAAAGTGCTCGCACTGTCTGAGCGAAGCGAGTTTGCGAGCACCCGAAATAAGCCGATGAGACGCTTTTTTGCGAAGTGCCCAGCTATCATTTCATCGGTGTCCGGCTCCCTCGGCAAACTTGGAGCCTCAGCTCAAACTCTGATACTCGCAAAGGGCTGCGTATATGCCGCCTTTTGCTATCAGCTCATCATGCGAGCCGCTCTCTGCTATTTTGCCATCTTGCATTGCAATAATCAAATCAGCACGTTTGATTGTTGAGAGTCTGTGCGCAATAACAATGAGTGTCCTCTGCCCTTTTATCTTGCCAATCGCATTTTGAATTTCACGCTCTGTTTCGGTATCAACCGCAGAAGTCGCCTCGTCGAGCAGCAAAATCGGACTGTTTCGTAAAACACTGCGAGCTATTGACAAACGCTGCTTTTGACCGCCGCTGAGTCTGACACCTCTCTCCCCGATAAAAGTATCATAATTATCGGGCAAAGACTCGATAAACTCATCAACACAGGCGATTTTTGCAGCTTCTTTGATCATCTCAGGCGTTGCGCCGTCTGTGCCGTAGGCGATATTCTCGCCGATTGTGCCATTGAATAAAAATACATCTTGCAGCACAAGGCTGAGCTGATTTCGCAGGCTTTCAAGTGTCATGTCCTTAATATCTATACCATCCATCTCTATAGAGCCTGAAACGGGGTCGTAAAACCGCGCAATGAGTCCTGAAATCGTGCTTTTGCCTACGCCCGTTGGTCCGACAATCGCCACCATCTGTCCTGCATCTGCCTTAAAGCTGATGTTATCTAAGACTTCTATATCTTCTTCATACGAAAATGACACATTGCGAAATTCGAGCTGCCCACTGAGTCTGGGAACTTTCTGCGCATTGGGACTGTCTTTTATCTCAGGCTCAACGTCAAGTAATTCAAATACCCGCTCCGTCCCTGCAATACCATGCTGGACATCTTCCACAATACGCGCAAGTGTTGCGATCGGTGCGTAAAATAGATTTAGATACAGCAAAAATGCGACTATATCCGAGATATTTAGTCCGGTTTGTATCGCTATCATCGGCCCTGCAATCAGCACGATGATAGTTCCGAGCGTTGTAATAAACGCCACCGAGGGGTGAAGCACACCCGCATAGAACAATGCTTTTACCAGTGCTTTTATATGCAGGGTTGATTTTTCTTTAACCTTCTGCGACTCGTAGCTTTGCTTGTTAAAAACCTGAATCTCTTTTATTCCCGAAAAATTATCTTGCAAAACTGCGTTTAACTCCGCAATCAGCTCTTGCCCACGCCTGAAATATTTCCTCATCATCTTTGGAATCATAGATACCACAGCGATAAACGGAATCGGTATACATACTAAAAGTGCAAGCATCGGGTTTATAGTAAAGAGTATAATGAGCACTCCTACGATGGTTATGATATGTGTGGTTATCTCCGGCAGTGCATGTGCAATCAGGTTTTCAAACGTAGTCGTATCGTTTATGACCCTTGACATTAGTTCACCTGTCTGCTTGTTGTGATAGTAACTCATCGAGAGTTTTTGCAGATGGTCATAAACAACACAGCGGAGCCTGTTTACCATGTTCCACGAGGCAATGTGTGAAAGGTAGCTGTTAAGAAACTGGCAAATCGCACGTAATGTGAAAAATCCAAGAAGTATGAGTGCAAGGCGCACTATTTGGTCTATGGAGCTTTCAAGTTCCCCGCTTTCCATGATTGCTATGACCCGCCGTATGATTTCCGGGGTAAGCAAATTTACGCCCGTTATGATAAACAAGGCAACTGTTGCAATAATCAGCAAATGTGCCCACGGACCCGCAAAACTAAAAAGTCTGAAAAGTTTTCTCAATCTGAACTATACCTCCAACAAATATGAAGCGGCTAGCATAACTCCGAGTTTGCCGGATTCGTAAGTCAACCCGCCTTGTAGAAATGCATTGAATGGCTCTCTCATTGGTGCATCGGCTGAAAGCTCAATTGATGCACCTTGAATAAAAGTACCTGCTGCCATGACAACTTGATGCTCATACCCCGGCATCTCGGCAGCTATTGGGGTTACATAAGAATCAACAGGCGCTGCCGCTTGAATACCCCTGCAAAATCTGAGCAGAGCTTCAGAGCTTAAAAGTTCAACCATCTGTATTATATCAGAGCGATTATCGTTATAGCAAGGGTGAGTTTTATACCCGAGAAGCGAAAATAATCTCGCAGCAAATACCGCTGTTTTAAGCGCTTGCGCCACAGTATGCGGAGCCATGAATAACCCCTGATACAAAAGGCGGTGTCCACCCTGCTCCGAGCCGCATTTATCGCCAATGCCCGGAGCGGTGAATCTGTTTGCCGCCGCTTTGACCAAATCTTCACGACCTGCAACATAACCACCCGTAGGAGCAAGGCCACCACCCGGATTTTTTATAAGTGAACCCGCCAAAATATCTACCCCAACTTCGCCCGGCTCGATGGTCTCAACAAATTCGCCGTAGCAATTATCAACCATCACATTCACAGAGCTGTTTGCCGAGCGAACGCAGTCACAGATTTCACCGATTTCGCGGACAGATAACGCACGGCGTGTTGAATAACCTCGCGAACGCTGAATTAAAACCGCTCCGACATTATGGCTCTTCACCGCCTGTGATATTGCAGCAAAATCAGGCAAACCGTCTTCTTTCAGCTCAATCTGCGAATATGTTATATCATAATCTCTCAGAGAACCGCTGTAATTTCCTGAAATGCCGATAACACCGTGCAAAGTATCGTATGGCAAACCTGCAACCGAAAGCAGTGTTTGCCCCGGTCGCAGCGAGGCGAAGAGCATTGCAGTAATTGCATGTGTACCGCTGACAAACCCCTCTCGCACAAGTGCCGCTTCGGTTTTCATAATATCAGCAAAAATGCTGTCAAGTGTCTCTCGACCCTTATCATCATAGCCGTAGCCTGTCGAGCCTGCAAACATAGTATCAGATACTCTGTTTTTCTGAAACGCCGCAAGAACTTTCTCCGTGTTCTTCTGCGAAATTTCGTCAATGACACCAAACTGCGACTTTACATCTTCTGCCGCAGTTTGCGCAAGATTTAGAATTTTATCTGAAATTTTGAAATGATTCATATTTTGTAACAATCCTAGTCCGGTCACTACGCCAGTTCTTCTAAAAACAATCGCAGCAGTCGAATCACGGTTTCCATGTCGGAAACCTTGCCGACACAGGACTGCGAGTGCAAGTTACGTATTGGAGCAGCTATACCTGCTACTTTGATGCCCGAACGTGTTCTTTGGAAAACAGAAGCATCTGTAACTCCTGCGATATATGTTTTTGTCTGCCATGGAATATTGTTTTTCTCTGCAGCACTTGTAAGGATTTCGCAGATTTCCTTGTCGTAAATCGTGCCGCTGTCCATAAATGGAATGACAACACCGTCGCCAACTTTGCAGACCTTTTTGTGACCATGCGACGACGGCAAGTCCGCTGCCGACGTGCCCTCAACTATGACGGCAATATCAGGAGCAGTGCTGTATGCGGCAGTGAAAGCCCCACGGGCACCGACCTCTTCTTGCACAGTAAAAGCAAACATACAATCAATTGGCAAATCCGATTTTATTAACTCCAATAGTGCCACACAGCCAAACCTGTCGTCAATCGCTTTTGATTTTATTAACCCATCGCCAAACTCACGAATATCTGTTTCAAATGCAACAGCATCTCCGAGACATACCAATTTCATTGCCGAATCGCGATCTTTTGCCCCTATGTCAATATACATTTCATCCATAGGCACAGGCTTACTTAAATTTTCAGGCTTCACAATATACGCAGGTTTACAACCAATCACACCTTCTGTTCCCCGTCTTCCTACCTTTACAGCCTTACCGAGGACGACTCGCTTATCAATACTGCCCGCCATGCCGAACTTCAAATAACCGTCGTCTGTGATATACGTCACAACAAACCCAACTTCATCCATGTGAGCACAAAGCACAACCCGCTCCTTGGGTGTTTTTGTCCCCTTTTTGTAAACCAAGACATTGCCCATTACATCAACGGCTACCTCATCTGCATACTGCTTGGCGAAGCTTTTAATGTAATCGCTAACTTTCCCCTCATCGCCCGCTACGCCGTCTATGGCGCAAAGTTCCTTTAAAAGCTCTAACATTTCTTTACGCCCCCTTCACAGACTTAATGGTTTCGCCCAATAACTTAGCTGTACTCTCTATATCATCTATAAGTACAACCTCATTGGCACTGTGTACGTATTTAATCGGGATAGCAACAAACGCTGTTGCAACACCGCATTGCGATATTTGGATTTCTTTTGTATTTGTCCCACTTGAGCCGCCCGGTATAACGGTTATCTGGTGGTTTATCTCTTTTTCCCGAGCAATGTTTATTATCATATCCGTAAAAGCCCTGTTCATATTCGGCCCTCGTGCTACGATAACACCTTCACCCATCTTTTCAGGAATTTCATAATCCGTTGCATCCGGCGTTTTAGCTTCGCCTACATCAACGACAATGCAATAATCAGGAGATACAGCAAATGCCCCCGGCCCTGCGCCGCGCATACCAACTTCCTCCTGAACGCTCGCCATCACATAGAGGTCAATATCATCAAAGCTCTCATTCTTTATAAGTTCCAGCGCACCGAGTATAGCGGCAAAACCTGCTCGGTTATCCAGTGCCTTAGAGCAAATTTGATTTTCACCAAAGTCTCTGGTGTTGCTCGCCAAAACGCCCGCTGTGCCGATGGGAATCAGCCTCTCTGCTTCTTCTTGCGATAAACCGATATCAATATATAACTCATCTATCTTCGTGACTTTTTCGGTATCTTCCGGTCTTAATATATGAGGAGGCAGTACGCAAACCACTCCGTCCATCACAGGCTCGGTCATGACTGTAACTCCTGCGGCAGGTAAAAGTCTTGCATCAAGCCCACCCAGCGCAGAAAATTTGAGAAAGCCTTCCTCAATAGCGGTAACAACAAACCCAATCTCGTCAATATGCGCATCAATCAGTAGTTTTTTCGCTCCCGGTTTTCCGCATTTTCTGACTCCCATGAGGTTCCCGAGCGTATCAACCCATGTTTCATCCATATACGGCTCTACGAGTTTCTTTGCGCGTAAAACCACCTCTTCTTCAAATCCCGATGGACCGGGGACTTCACAAAGTTCTTTTAATACTTCTTTGATGTCTAGTGCCATTATTTTGCTCCTTACTCATAATTTCCAAACCAATTCCTTAAAAACATTCCCACGCTCTTCAAAGTTTTTGAATCTGTCAAACGAAGTACATGCCGGTGACAATAAAACTATATCGCCGCTGTCTGCACCCTCATATGCTCTTTTTACAGTACACTTAAAATCATCACATAAAATAATCTCAGGCCGCTCTCCCTCACGCGGTGCACTTATTACCGCCTCGTATATCTGCAACGCCGTTGCTCCTGTTAAAATCAACTTTTTTACCCGCTTACTGATCTCCGCTCCCAGTTCTTCAAATGTTATTCCCTTGTCTTTGCCACCCGCAATCAAAATCACCTTTTTGTCAAACGATTTCAGTCCCGCAATGGCTCTGGTCGGGCTTGAAGCGATTGAGTCGTTATAAAACTTCACCCCGTCAAGCTCTCGCACGAACTCTAAGCGATGCTTCACTCCACCAAACGTCTTTGCGGTCTCACGCATGACATCATAGCTCACAAGCTCTCTTACCGCAGCAAATGCCGCCATGTAGTTTTCAATGTTGTGCACACCCGGCAGCAAAATTTCATCAGCGTTTATAATCGCCTCTCTATCACCGGCACGGTTATCATAAATTACATCATTTTCCATGTACGCGCCGTTTTTCACTTTGTTTTGGCGGCTAAACATCAGCACTTCATCTGCGACCGCACTTTTTGAATAATTAAGAGTCACTTCGTTATCGAGGTTAAAAATCGCCCTGTCTGTGCTTTTCTGGTTTATGAAAATACGCCGCTTTGCGCCTATGTATTCATCCATATCCTTGTGAACATCAAGATGGTTCGGTGTCAGATTCGTCACAATCGCTGTGTTTGGGCACTTTTTCATCGTTATAAGCTGAAAAGACGACATCTCAACCACGGCTATATCATCTGCGCTCATCTCATCTGCTCCCGTGAGTAGCGGAGTACCTATATTGCCGCCGAGATGTACTGTTTTTCCACCATTTTTCAGCATTTCTGCAATTATTGAAGTGGTGGTTGTTTTCCCGTCACTGCCTGTTATGCCGATTGTATAGCATGGGCATACGTCAAAAAACACTTCCATCTCACTTGTAAGCATTGCGCCCTTGCTCACAGCTTCTGCAAGTGCAGGATTTGAGGGCATAAGCCCCGGGGTTCTGAAGATAATATCTTCCGTGATGTCTTGCAAATAGCTCTCACCCAAGATGAGTTTTGCTCCAAGATTTTCAAAACGCTCCGCGCTCTCACCCATCTCCGCAAAAGTACGCATATCGCGCACAGAGGTCGAAACTCCCGCCGCGCACAGTGCCTCAATGAGCGGCGTATTGCTAACTCCCGCCCCAACAACCGTGACGGTTTTCCCTTTTATGCTACCAAGATAGTCTTTAAATGTCATACATCACCCTCGCTTTAGGAACGTTCGCAATCACATGTTGTTACTCGTGACAACCAGTCAAGTATACTTTATTTCCTTTGCATTTTCAAGGTTGATTTTGGCTGATTTGAATAAATTCGATTATGAAGCTCATTGCCCTCTTTTGGCTCCTGTGCTATACTGTAGCAGATATTGCAAAACACTCAGATGGTAGGTGCGGAGATTGAAAATTACTACAGTTCGCCATGGTGAAACCGATTGGAACGTGGCAAAACGAATTCAAGGCTCTGTAGACACAGAGCTTAATGAAGCAGGAATATATCAGGCAAAGCTTCTGTCCGAGCGGCTTTCTGCAGAGCCGTGTGACATTATCTTTTCCAGCGATTTACTCAGAGCAAAAAAGACAGCGGAAATAATCAATACTCGTCACAATGTCCCACTTATCACAAGCCCGAATTTGCGTGAAGCAGGGTTCGGCGAGTTTGAGGGGCAATGCATAAGCGATGCCAAGGTTCGTGCCGCATTTGGCGAGTACATGGACAACAATGTTGTGCCGTACTTCGCCAAAGTCCATGCTTATCTCGACGAAATTTTGCGTAGCGGTCATAATAATATTTTTCTTGTAGGGCATTTCGGCACGGTTAGAGCGATTATTTGTTATCTTCTACAGATTCCTGCCGAAAACCGCAGCCGTTACACAGTCGGAAACACGGCTATACACACTTTTGAGAAAATGGATAACGGAGATTTTCACATGACGCTGGAAAACGACACAGCGCACTTGGGTGCAAACCTGAAGTAGCCGATGCGTTGAAATCGTTGACAACGCTTAGGCATTATCGTAAAATAAAGTAACAGTACAGTAACATAAGGAGGGAAATTAAAATGCTTACGAATATTATTATCGCAACTATTGCAGTTTCTATACTTCTTGCTATGGGTATCCTGCTAATTAATGGTAAAGCTGCCTTTCTTATAGCCGGATACAACACGATGAACAAAAAAGATAAATCGTATTACGAAGAAAAAGCTTTGTGTAGATTTGTTGGGTGGCTAATGTTGGGCATCGGTCTTAGTGTAGGTCTTATTATTCTGTTCGACTTTCTCGATTGGGCGTTTTTTACATACACTTTAGTTTTCGTTACGAAAATTGGCTTGATTGTTGCTATTGTCTACGCTAACACAGGAAATCGCTTTCGCAAGAAAATTCCAATCGAAGAAGGAGAAAGAGAATAATGAAAGACGATAAAATTAACGAATGGTTTCAAGATAAAAAGACACAAAAACTATTTGTTCATGTGTTTCTGGCAGGAGCTTTGCTTGGGGGTATTACAATGATGATTTTGCTTGTAATCTAAATATCGGGAGGTAAAAACATGAAAATTACTATGAGAACACTGACCGTTGCTTTAGCAATTTCTACGAGTTTAACGTTATTTGTGATGTTTACGTTGAAGT
>JGI24695J34938_10001789_pt1 | contig 17679 bp, 14 predicted proteins | sample TergutCo191P3_FD_34938 | JGI IMG/M metagenome (IMG submission 34938)
TTCGTGGCGAAATAAAATTCTATATTAACGCAAAGAGAGGTAATCTTATGACAGCACAGACTCTTATTTCGGAAATTGAAACCTTGCCAAAAGAATGTTTGGACGAGGTTTCAAATTTTATTGCTTTCTTGCGATATAGAATACAAGTTCCAATTGAAAAAAATGTTTATACAAATTTAGAAGCTGGATATAAAGCTATGGCTGCGGACGAGGAATACGAAAAAGAAGCCAAAGAATGGGTTAATGGATATTTCGGAGATACTTGGGATGACTAGAGGAGGCGTGTGGTGGGTGGATTTTGAGCCTGCCAAAGGTGGAGAAATCCAAAAAGTTAGACCAGCAGTAATCATAAGCAACGATACAGCGAATAGTTTCTTAAATAGAGTTGTAGTGCTTCCGTTTACAAGTAATGTGAAAAAAACTTATCCTGGAAATGCAGTTGTANTCCTTCAAGGCAAGGAGGCTAAGGCGATGGCTGATCAAATAAGAACTGTTGATAAATCAAGGNTAAAAAATAAGATATGCGATTTATCTTGGCAAGATATGCAAAAAATAGATTCTATTATTAAGATTCATTTAGCTCTTAGTTAATTTATTTTTCTACCTTCCTCCCTTCCTCCCTTATGCACCCTTTCACCCTCCAAAGCAACCAACAGCCCTAAGCAACGGCTCGCTTTTGCGATGTAACAAATTTGTCATCGCCAACGAGCCCGTCTACTTCGAGCGCGCACGAGACCATCATGGGGGTGCTTGCACCCTAGGCTCGGGAAAGCATCACGCCCAGAGAGGCCAAAGCCGCCGTGCTTGCCTTTTCTAAAAGAGCTTAGGGGGATGAAACCTGAGCTTCACGATTCGTTGCTGCTGCTTACTGGCATGAGGATTGGAGAGCTTGGCTGCCTGTCCCCTGAAAGCATCAGGAGCGCATCCGCAGCCAGGACGCTGCCCGTCTGCCCTAGTGTTATCAAGATTTTCGAGAGGGGGCATATTTTCAAGGCTAAAAGGGTAAGCCAGACAACGCAGTGCGAGTGGTTCAAAAAGAAATTCCCCGGCATCCATGCGCACCGCCTTCGGCATACGTTCGCAGTCAACAAAGTTCTCTCGAAAACGGCCGACCTGCAAATGGTGAGCTACCAGCTTGGGCACAACGACATAAACATAACCGCCAACCTTTACGGCAAATTCGTGCCCGAGCATTTCAAGGCTGGATTTGATGAAGCTATAAAGGAACGGAAGGAACTTGTTGGGTGGCTGGAGAATGAATATTTTGATGCTTCGAGTTTATAAAAATGCCAGCAATTGAATGCAGGATTATGCCCTGCGGAAGCTAGAGTTCAATAAAAAAACTACAAACGATGATTAAACAATTTTAAAAATCGATTCAAGCACTAAAAAAATAGTTGTCAGATAATATCGCACAATAAATCAATCCGTAATATTCGTTGTCACTAAACGGTGGCTGCAATCAACCGGATCTATTGCGAATCGCATTAGATCCGGTTGAATACAAAGCCGATATTTCTATTTTACCAACATGGCCTCAGAAAAAAATCTAGCCTCATTGCCGAGAGGCATGTCGTTCTTTGATCAAGTGATCGAAGAAGGGGCTTATTATATTGACAAGACTTTGCTTGTCAAAGATCTTTTGGATCGCCTTTCTGCCGTCACGCTCTGCACCCGTCCGCGCAGATTCGGCAAAACGCTGAATCAGACAATGCTTAAGTGTTTCTTTGAAAACACCGTGCCCATAGGCGGCAAAGACACTAGAATCCTGTTCAAAGGGCTGAAGATTGAATCTGCCGGAGAAAAGTATATGGAGCATCAAGGGAAATATCCTGTTATATTCTTGAGCTTTAAAGAAGCGAAGACGAATAGCTTTGAGAATTCGTATGACGCATTAATGTATGAAATTGCGGATGAATTTAGCCGCCACAACTATGTGACAGAAAAGATGTTTAAAAAACAAGACGCAGAATTGTTTGAAAAATTAGCCTCACGCAAGGGCTCTATTAATGATTATTCCAAATCCCTTAAGTTCCTTTGCAAATGTTTGGCAGAGTATCATGGGAAAAAAACTATAATCCTTATTGACGAATATGACGTTCCACTGGAAAACGCTTGGGTATGCGGATTTTACAACGAAATTATCAATTTCATCCGACCGCTCCTGAGCAGCGGGCTTAAGGATAATGCGCACTTGCAGTTTGCGGTAATTACCGGATGTTTGCGAGTCTCAAAAGAAAGCATCTTTACTGGCCTCAACAACCTTACGATAATATCAATACTGAATAACGAATACTCGGAATACTTCGGCTTCACGCAGTACGAAGTTGATGCGATATTGAAATACTATGGCTTGGAAGAGAAGCGGCTCTTGCTAAGAGACTGGTATGACGGATATATGTTTGGCAATACGGAAGTATATAATCCTTGGAGCTGCGTACATGCTGTGACTGATTGGCGTGAAAGCATAAATGCGCTCCCTAGTACACATTGGGTGAACACTAGCAGCAATAGCATTGTTCGCAAGCTGATAGACATGGTGAAAGGCGAAGCGAAGACAGAACTTGAGACATTGATGGCCGGAGGAACAATCTCAAAGGTTATCCACGAGGATATAACATACGATGACGTCTATATGAATGCAGACAATATCTGGAACTTTATGTTCTTCACTGGATACTTGAAAAAAGTCGGTGAACGTCTTGAAGATGTGGAAAAAGTGTTGGAATTGTCAGTTCCTAATCTTGAGTTGCACTACATATACAAAACAAAAATAAAAGAATGGTTCAATGAACGAATCAATCAAAGAGACTTTGGCAAACTCCATGACGCAATTTTAAGTGGCAATGCGATTGTTGTTCAGGAGGAATTGGGAGATTTCCTTCTGGATATCATAAGCTATATGGACGGCAAGGAGGATTTCTATCACGGGGTAATGCTTGGCGTTCTTTCTGGGATAACGAATTACAATCTGAAATCCAACCGAGAAACTGGGCTAGGGCGATGCGATATTGTTATGAAGCACAGCAGCGGTCGTGGCAAGGCAGTGATATTTGAGCTAAAATGGACTTCGGATATGAAAGAAATTGAGAAGAAACGTGATGAAGCATTGAAGCAGATAATAGACGGCAAGTATGCCGAGGAATTGAGGAACGAGTGCTACAACGATGTTATTAAATACGGCGTTGCCTTCTGCCAGAAAAGCTGTGAAGTCGGGAAACTGGATTGAAAACCTTGGGAAATAGTAAAAAATATCAAAAATAGTAAACATGTCTAGGGAGATACGGCATTATTATGAAGCGCAGCAGCGGTCTTAGCAAAGCGGCTATATTTGAACTAAAATGGGCTTCGGGTATAAAAGAATTTGAGAAAAAACGAGATGAGGTGTTGAAGCAGATAATAGACGGCAAGCATGCCGAGGAATTGGAAAATGCCGCAACGATGTTATTAAATACTGCGTCAAATTCTACCAGAAAAGCTGTAAAGTTGGAAATTTGGATTGAAAACAACGATTTTGAATTATTTTCGCTGAAAAATAATTAAATCCGAATTTAGCTCGAATTTAAGGCGGTTAAAAAACGGGGTTAAATTCGACTTTTCAAATTTAAGAAGGCTAAGAAATGGCATCAAATTCGAACAAATGAATTTAATGATACATTAAATACTTCGGGGAAAGCCAGCTCTAGTGAACATTCTTTTTGGCAAATTGCAATTGAACTTTGCGGCATTTACTCCGAATAGGCAGCAGCCGTCAATCGAAAGCAATGCTTTCATGGAGAAGCCCCTGTTTTATAAGACAAGGTTAATATAGAGTTAAATTCCGTAGCTTTCGTTAATAAAGGATAATTTCAAGTTATCCTTCATTGATGCATAAAATACTAACAAACACAAATGAATACAAAACATAACATATTTTAAGCTGTCGCTATGAAAATAGCCTACATAGGGCTGATAAAATTCAGTCCCTCCAAGAGCCAATTTTCCAGCAATCACCATAATTATACGCAATATAGAAAACTGCAAATTAAGTATCAAGATGGATGGTGCTAGAAAGTAAAATTGCTGAACTTGAGCGAATTTAAGCGTTTTTTGCTAATTGACATTGAATTAATCATTATTTGTCTTAGAATAGACCTTGGGGGTAAGGCTATTTCTTACATAGCCTACTAGACTCTAGGCCATTAACTTTATGTTTCAACATTTTACGCTTACGTTTCGCATTTAGGTTTCATTTTGAGACATCTTATATCCACAAATATTGAAATCTGCCCAAAAAAAGCATTTTGCATTCAGGCATAAAATTTGCATTATACATTGCAACTGCTTGATGAATGGTTTATAGTTATAAAAAATTAATTGCAAACTATAGATTAAGCTACAAAACTGAGACTACGAGGTAACATTATGGCTATGAATAGAAAATTTATCATAGATAAGGAGATAAATTTAAATGACCGCGATTTCCTGAAAACTAAGGTTTATGCAGGCAATCTAACAGAAATAATAAAGAACACTAGCGATAACAAAGTGTTTACGATAGGCCTTTTTGGCAGTTGGGGGACAGGGAAATCATCAATTATTGAAACCTCAAAAATAAATATTGAAAAGGAAAATTCAAAAATTAAGTTTATTACTTATGATGCTTGGAAATATTCTCATGATTCGTTCCGTAGAATGTTTTTGCTAAAAGTACAAGATGAACTTAAACAAGAGCAAACAATTGAAATGCAACGGTTCTATCAGTCTGAAAATGCTGAAGCAAAACCTAAACAAGTTTTTTCCATTAAGGGCTTAAGCTCAATCATCATTGTTTTATTGGCTTTAATTGGAATAATTTGGACATTGCCATTTTTTTTACAATGGTGCGAATTCACCGAAAAGTTAGAATGGACTTGGCAAATACCAGTAACGTCAATACTTACCCTTATGACTTTATTAATCTCAATTTCTAATGGATTGTTTCATTATTTAAAAATATCTATAAACAAACCAGCCCTATTTGCTCCTGAACAGTTTGAGGAATGCTTTAAGCAAATGATGGAGATTTCATTGAGGAAAGAATGGTGTATTATACGAGGCTTAAAGAAAGTCGTTGAGTATGTGCAAAGAGGAACGGCAACCATAACCAATCTTGATAAAATAGTAATTGTTATAGACAATATAGACCGTTGCCACAGCGCAATGGCATATCAACTCTTAACAGACATCAAAACTTTTCTTAGCAATGAAGAATATAATGTTGTTTTTGTTATCCCAGTTGATGACGAAGCGCTTCGAAAGCATATTGTAAACAATAATAAAAACTCTGAAGGCTCCGATGAAAGCAAAGCCAAAGAGGAGTTTTTACGGAAATTTTTCAATGTAACACTTCGCATAAAGCCTCATCAGACCTTAGAAATGCAAGTATTTGCAAGAGAATTAAACAAAAGCCATGGTTTAAAATTTAATAATGATACACTCTCGTTAGTTGCAAAAGAATTTGCAACTAATCCAAGAAGAATAATTCAATTATTCAATAATTTATCCGCAGAATTAAACTTATACCCAGAAGATTTTGCTGTAAAAAATGAGGCGATTATATGTGCTATTATTATTCTAAAAGAAGAGTATAATCTTTTTTATACTAGGATACTGAAAAATGCTAAGTTGCTAAAAGAAGGTCATGAAGATATGAAAAATGCGGAATTAAATTCATTTTTGCGAATAGCAGACCCTTATTTTAAGAACGCAGAAATATCTGATATCTTGCAAATACTCACGAATACGAAGGCCTTATTTGATTCTATACCGAACGAAATACAAGAAGCCGTTCGCAAAAATGACATAGACGGGGTTGTTTCATTTATAGAAAAGAATACTGAATCAAAAATGGATGCTATGCAATTGATTCACCATCATATTATTGAAGACTCAAAATACAATTCTTCGTTGCAGATGGTTAACTGGCTCAGTTTCGTCAGCAAAATATCGGATAGCATTTCTATTGAAAGAGTTGACTATATCAAATTTGATAGCGAACTAAAGAAGTATTATAGAGATATTATTCCAAAATCTACTGATGTAAATCTTATTTGCAAGTATACAAATAGACTGAATGAATTGGGGATGCCTGATCTTAAAAATATTATTATTGAGCATATTTCGATAGAACAGGAGAAAAAATCCGAAAATTTGGATGATTATGTTAAGGCTATATTCGGAATATTTAACTCTGAAGATGACAGTAAATCTCTCGCTTCATTTGCAGAAAAATACTTTACAGAAAATATAATTTTTGACGATATTGATTATTCTGAAGAGCAGATGAAGTACTTATTTACAGACAAAATAATAATGTCTACTATTGAAGCAATTAAAGAATTAAACAAAAATGATATAGCAGAGGAGTTATTGTGGTTATTTAAAGAGAAACCAAATATTTCAATAGATACTTATGGCAAGTTTTTTTCTCACATAAGTAATTTAATCGGCGAAATGAGAAATAAAACAAAAGATGAAATCATATCATATATAAACTTTTTAACTCCATTTATTGCAAACATCAAAGATAGAAACCTCAAGGAAGAGCCTGAAGAGTTATTTGCAAAATTGTTTAATCCAAGAGGCATCTGCAATCCATCTTATCCTAGGCATCTTCAGTATGATATACAAACAGAATTTATTAATGAATGTATGGAGAATGAAGATGAGTCAAAATTAATAATAGATTTTCTATGTCACATATATAGAATTACTAGTGACAATATATCTCTACATAGCCAATTTAATTCTATCGCATATAATCATCGTTCGTATTTCAATTCAAAATTGATTGAATTATTAAATAAAAATTTCACTTTAATCCCATTGTTTGATATTATTCTTTCAGATGAAAATTATTCTTCTGAGAAAACGATCGTTTTGTTAAAACAATGCTTTACACAAAAAGAGGAAGATGGGACTAGATATATTTCAGATGAACAAATAACCAATAAAATTAAATTATTGCTTGATAATGTGTCAAATTCTAAAGTTTTAGCACTAATCAATAATTTAATAGCTGATGATTCTATTAAACAGATTGTTATAGATGATATAGTTAATAGAGATAGTGCATTTATTAATTCGCTTCCACAAGAATTGTTAAGCTTTGCAATAAATGCATTTACAAGTCAGGCTGCATCAAATTACTCTGCAAACTATGTATATTTAGCTATTATTGCCAAAAAAGGCAATGATTCTCAAAAAACAGTTCTTGTTAAGTTGCTGCAGAATGACATTAATAACAATCAAAATATTGAAAAAGTTTTGTCAGTTCTTGATGCATTGGAAATTACAAAGTTAACAGATATTAATCTGCTTTTAGCTCTTCTAAATTCTTATAAAGAAAATAGCCTTGATGAAAATGACGAATTAAACGATCGTATTAACAGTTTAATTTCAAAGTTTAATTCTAAAGAAAAGAAAGTTTTAAAGGAGAAAAAACACTGAAATCGCGATTCGCCTAAGTCTTATATATGCAAACAATTTAGAAAACTACAGGAAAAGCTTGTCCTGTAAATACATTATTTTTTTCATAAATAGTAGCTACAGGAGAGGAATTTTATTAAATCAAAAATTAATGACTGTTCATTTTTCATTTTTTATCTGCCTTGGCTTGCCTTTTTTGCTGAAAGATAGCTTCGCCAATTTATGAACATTCAACCTGCATGAGCAATGTGCCCATTCCATAATGACATGGGCCTATCGGCATTTTAATTGTCCAATGCTCAAGCAAAAAATCTACAGCCTTATAGAGCGTTGGCATTGGTATTCTTTATTTTATGGGGGTATATGGCTTTTGCAAAAACTCTCCAAAAAACCTGGACTGTCAAGGATTCCCTTTTTTATGCATGCTTTCCAGTAGTTCGCTCCATATTCCGCTACTAATTCATTGCATTCGTTTTTTAAAATGTCTGTAAACGTCTGTAAACTGATTCCATTTTTAATATTAACTTTTAATGTTCTCCTTAAATTCCCTATCTCAGTAGCACAATTACTTTTACATCGTTGTTCTAGGTTAAGTTTTTTAAAATGTTGTTCGATAATTTTTGTTATTTCACTCGTATCTGTCTTTGGAAACTCCCAATATACTCTACTCTCGGGTATGCCATCAGAAGACCAAGTAAATTCTACAAAAAGAAATTGATAACCTGGAATATTATCATGGTAAAAGTTTACATATAGGCGTTGACTATTAGTAACAGTTTCGCTCCCTTTCTTTAACCATTTGAAATGTTTACAAAACTCTAGGCTACCTGTGAGTGGTAGTTTCTCTTTAGCAGATCAACCAAAATCCAAGTACCTCCTATGACTTCCTATATTTATCTTAAATTTAACTCAGGAGATTTCCCAATGGAAACTTTACATAGGCGTTTGTAGAGCTACCAGTATAAGCCTGGTTACCTTTATTTGAAACTCGCTTGAATTTACTGGAATGATTTGAAGAATGGGAGAAATTTCTATTTTATCATGAAATACTAAAAAAGGAGTTTTTATGGCAAACAAATCTAAGTCTAATCCAAACTGGCCTAGCAAAACAGGCAATCCTTCAGGAGTAGGTAGGGGCAATAATTCACCTAAAAAGGGTAAGTAAAAGATGTAAATTGCAGAAAAAGAACTTTATGGAACATAAAATTTTTTACGGTGAATATTCTCTTGGGCATTGGATAGACCTGATGCTTAAAGGTCGTATTGTTATACCAGAATTTCAAAGAGCCTTTGTTTGGAAAGAAGAAGATGTTAAAAAATTAATAAAGAGTTTTGAAGACAATTCTTTTGTTCCGCCAGTTATGGTAGGAGCTTATAAAGAAAATGAGAATGAAGAAGACTATATTATTGACGGACAACAAAGATTAAGCTCTATTTTGCTTGCGTGGCTTAATGTATTTCCTACTAAAAAAAATCAGAGTAATAAAAATTACGCTAATAGCAATGATGATGGTGATGACGATGACGATGACGATGACAATTTGTCAATAGATTGGAATTTAAATGAAATTCAAGATGCTGTAAAAATTCATAAAACAACAGATAGAGAAATTTTAGTTAAAAACTTAGAGGGGTATGACAGATTAGATTTAAGCTTAAATGATAATTTCTTAGAATATCGTCTAGGCTTTTCTTATATAAAACCAGGTGAGAAAGAAAATCATGATAATCAAAAAAAATTTTATGCCAAATTATTTAAAAATATAAATACTACAGGTATAAAACTTTTAGATATGGAAGCAAGAAATGCGCTATACTGGTTTGGAGGAAGCAAATTGAAAGAATTCTTTGATCCTGGTTTTACAAAGAATATTACAATAAATAATAAGCGTTTGGATTTTGCAAGAATTTTAGCGTTACTCAGTGAATGCAAAAAACACGAAAATGATTTTGGTAAAATTATTTTCCATAATATTGCCAAAAGATATAGTGGAAAAAAAATTGAGCAATATATTATTATGTATATAGAATCGGTAATAAGCGAAAATAAAGAAAGGTTTGATATAAGTACTTTTTCCAGCAATAATATGAAAAAGATAGAAGAGTGTATTAACCATATAGGAAAAAAAGAGTATAATTCTATAATAGAAGCTGATTACGAGTTATTTGGTTTGATTTATTTTACATTATTTAAAGGCAAAAATATAGATGTTTCGAAAAAAGATGAGTTGAAAATAAAGATTAAAGAAAAAATTGACAAAAGAGAATGGTATGAGAAAAAAACTCCATCAGCTCTCAAATATATAAGAGGACGTCTTGAAGATTCTATAGCTATTTATAGTAACTTTATAAAGAGATAGTTATGTCTAAAGATGCAATATTTATAAAAAGACCTTTAACTGATATTCTTGAAAAGGTATCTTGGGAAATTTCTTGCTTGGATGCAGGATTTACTACAGCATATGTTCTTAAATATATATTGGATTCTACATTTTTACAGATAACTGGTGCTTTGGAACAAAAAGTTAAATGTATCTACTGGGAACTTGGAAATAATAATCGTGAATTAAGATATGATATATTAACAAACAAAAAAGAAGTCGGAGAATGCTCCCGTTATGAAGACAAAAATAAGGTTTTTAGAATGATCGGTGGAGAAATTATAAAATCTAAAGGAAATGTAGACATTGAGCAAAAGCAATATTGGAAATCAATGGAAAATTCAATGGAACAATTTTACAATAGCAATAAAATGCTTATTGAATGTTACCAAAGAGAATTTAAAGAATATAAAGAATTAAAAATGGGAAATTTAGTAAAAAAAACAACTATTACTAAAGAAAATGATATTCATTTATTCAATAATAAAGAAGATCTCAGAAAAATATACGATAAAGCAATTGATTGCAGAAATCGCATAGCGCATAATACAAAAGCCAGCATTAATAATCTTCCAGATTTTGGAACTTTAAAAGATGAAAATTATAAATATGAAAATCTGTTTGCCAGATTTGCCATAGTATTGTTGTCAGATGAAACATTCGTGCGTGTATTTGAGCAATATGAAAGAATAAAATACGATTAATAACGATTCCCCTACTATCCTCTAATACAGTAATAACTATAGTCAAAGAAGCGTTTGAATACGCAAAGAACTATGTGCACAAAAAACATTATCCACAATTGCCAGAAATAGACGGAGGAAGAGGCAGATTTTTTCCCGTTCGCATTGTCTTAGAAAAGAGCTAACACATAAGGCTATATTTTGAAGCCTAACGCATTTTCTATATTAACAATGTTTTACACAGGAGGCAACATGAAAGACACTGCAACATTTATTGGTCCGGCAGATTTACCGAGCATGGTAAATAAAGCTTCCAATATTATAAGGAAAACCCACCAAAAACTCACAAAAGCCGGGGCCAAATACGCAAAGATAAAAATAAGCGACGATTTGACCAATGGCAGCATGTGGCCTGACTGCCCATCGGAAAAGGCCCTGGATGTGAATTTCGCATACACAGCAGCAGTTATAACTGAAATAATTAAAACCGATGAAAATGACACTGTGCGCAAAAGCCATTTCGGAGAGAATCAATACTGGCACTCAATGTGCCCTAAATTGCCAAGCAAAAAAACTCTCACAAACGAAGATGTCAAGGACATGATAATGAAACAACTGGAGAAATGGTACAAAGAAGCTTTGGAATACAAAGAAAAGAAAGACATGAGAAGAAGCCTTTTTGCCCTCGGAAAGCTATGCCATGTAATCCAAGACAGCTTTGTTCTGTCGCATTGCTGGCGAAGGTATTACGGGGATGAAAAATTCATAGGACTGAAGAGAATAAAAAAAGGAGACCACGGAAAAATCTGGACCTTCCAGGATTACGCCGCCCAAGACGGCAACTTCCACGCAATGGCAGACAGCCCCAAGCAGGATGAGGATGCCATAACCATAGGCTACGAAAGCGCAGAATACGCCACCAAAGAAATAATGTTCAAATACTCGGAAAATTTCATGTGGGGCCGTGGTCGTTCCGGAGTTGGCTCTCCCAGAGAGTTCTTGGAAAAGGTATATGAAATCTATCCCGGCAGAGAAGATGAAGCAAGCGGCGGCAGCCATCCCTGGTTCAAAAACGGCAATGCTTCCAGAGCGGAAGTTGGTGACAATTTGACCGTATTCAGCCAGAGCATAAGCGAATGGAAGGACAAGCTTTTCCTGTAGTTTTCTACATTGCTTACGTATTCCAACTCGGAGGCATCCCATGAAAACTTTGTTGTCCATAGATGGAGGCGGCTTATTCGGAATAGGCGTAGCTAACTGGCTTCCCAAGCTCGCAGGCAGCTGAGCATTTGACTGCTACGCGGGAACATCTGTGGGCTCCATACTGGCAGCTTGCTATGCCATAGGCATGTCGCCTAAAGAGGTTCAGGAGTTGTTCAACAGCAAATTGCCAACGTAAGATATACGTCTTATTGCGTGAGGCATATATTGGGCGACAGGTATTTGAGAATTTCCCCCAAAGATTTGCCCAGCGGCTCCATGGACAACTTCAAGCTGGTTCCAAAGATCAAAGAAGCCTAGCTGAAGCATCCGGAGAAGGAAGCCCTCAGTTTTTTGAAGAAAAAGTGAGAAAGAAGAGCGGCCTAAAACAAAACTTCAGTAATTATTAGCAATGTTTTTTTCGAAAGTCTCGAATTTTTGCTCCAACTTTTCCATAAGCCGCAGTTTCGTGGTTTCTTCTAAAAAGCCATATTTGACGCTGCTAAGCACCAGCTGTTTGATTTGAAAATATTCCAAGCCATAGCGGTGTACAAGCAGCACATATTGTTCTGCAAGATTCGTGCGGAGAATGCCAGCATCATCGGTGGAAATCACCAAAGGCACTCCGGATTTCATATAAAGCGGAAGCGGATGCTCATTGCCTTTCACTCCCAAAATAAACTCGTTGCTGGTGAGATTGATCTCAACAGGTATTAAATTTTCCTTCATATGCTTAAGCAAGCTTGCGCTTGACTTTTCGAATGCAATATCAACGCCGTGGCCAATGCGGTTTGCTCCGGCAATGTAAACTGCTTGGGAAATATGACTGCCCAAATCCTCCGGCTTTACGAGCCCCATAGTCAATTCTCCGGCATGAAGGCTACTTTTTACCTGCGGATATTTTTCCTTGAGCACCGCAAACATCAGCATGTGAGCAGTATAGTGAGCCATGGAGATTTCGCTGTTTTCGGCAGAAACTATATTTACACCAACAACTTTGTTGGCAGAGTCATTGCTTGCCATGAAACCGATATGCAGCTGGGCAAGAACCTTGACGGGGTCGGAATTGCGGCTGGCGTAAGCTAAATAACGGGTAATCAGATTCGTATCCGCTATGCTTTTGCCATCCAAGCTGTCAATAAACTTGCCATAGGCAGTCCCCTCATTTTTCCAAGCACTATTTTGCTCCCAGATTCTTATGGTGCTGTCTATGACAGAACGCATGCGAGCGGTATCTGCGGTTTGGATAGCACTCAAAAGCTTTGCATTGGTTTCTTTGTAATAATTTTGTTGAGCGAAAATCGAATCCATTTTTTTGTCGCTCACGCTCGGCGAAGTGCCCATGATTTCCAGATATTGGACATTTTCATGCAGCGCACGCTTTTTCAATTCGTCAATCAGCTCTGCCATGCGCCCGGTCGCTACGCTAAACAGCCCGAAAGCGTTGAAAAAATGTTCGTCCTGCGGGAAGTCATAGGAATTGGATTGGAAATTGCGGATAGACCATTTGTCAATCAATTTTACTTTCAGCACGTGTGGTGAGTCTATGCAATTTGGCAATAAAGGAATGACGTTTGGAAGATTATCCGAGCCTTTGGGATAAAGTTTGCCGCTCAGGGTGTCTACAGTCAAAGAATCAGCGCAGGCAATATCATAGTAGGTTTCCGCATAAACAGAGCCCGTCAAATGATTGTGCAAATCCCCGCCTTTGGGCATTTCAGCAAAGAATTGCCTCAAAAATACCTCTTTGCCTTCAATGCTTTTAAGATATTTGTTTGTCTTGGCAGTCCAGCCTCGCGCTGCACAGCCTGTGCCTGAAGATTCCTGCGAGCTGCGGCAGCAAGATGACATGAAAACAACAAAAAGTCCTATGCATGCCAACAAAGAGAAAATATATCCAAAGCCAAAGTTTCTGTTGCTCATTGCCTGGTTCCCACTTGCTATGATTTCATCGTACAGGTTTGAATATAGAAAATTTTGCGCAGGGTCGCAAATACTTGGAACTTGCTCATAAGGCTCGACTTTATTCCGTGCCTTCCCTGCATTTAGGATATCTAGCAGGAAATGCAATTTAAATATTTTTAAATTGAGTGAGACTCATTCCATGATAGCATTGGAATGTCAAGATTTCAAATCGTCCATTTTATAGAATAATATTTCAATAGGAGGACTTTGTAATTCTCGCAATATTCTATTATACTGCAATATTTCTTCATACTCATTCAGCTTTGTTTTTAAAGAAACTATGTCAACATCAGCAGAATCTATAACAAAAATTAATGTAAAAATAAGTTCTTTATTTATATTTATTTTTGTTCTGTCAATAATCATAGTAAGCGTTGCTATAATACGAGAAACAACGGCATTGAAAGTACTAAATGGAATTATACTTCTTCTCAAATATTTTACTTCTACTAGTTTTAATGTATTGCCGTATTCAAGCAAAGCGTCAAATCCAATGTCTTTAGCAATTGATACATACCTAAGCGTTTTAGCACTACACTCTTTAGCTAATTTATATAAAGCAAGTTTTTCGGCTTCCATATATTGAGGCATGATATTTTGGCTATTTTTTCTCAATTCAACACATTGCTTCCCTTCTGCTTTAGAATTTTTTTCAATCTCTAACTCTTTTTCTCTTTCGGCTTCAATCATCTCTTCAATCTCTAACTCTTTTTCTTTTTTCTTTTTTCTTTCTATTTCTTTGCCTTGATTTATTAATTTAAGAAAATTATCTTCATTATCAAAATCACTAGGACCATATAATTTAGTGTGATGCTCTGTAACAAGTTTATAGAATATACACAAAACAATTATCGGGAAAAATATAATAAAAATGACAAAAGCCCATTGCTGACACTCGTTAATATTACTGTTTACAACACCGAAAATTAACGAAGTCATGCCGTAAGTTAATAAAATAAAGAGAGCTATAATCCCAAGAGGATTTTTTGCTAGTTTAGCTGTATTGTCATATATTTTCATATTGGAAATTTAGAATTTTTTATAAAAGACCATCTGCTATAGACCCTTAAAACTTACCGAAATCATTATAGGACACCGAATGTTGACTTTTTATAAACCAGACAGTCCCAAGCCTGCTAACTTGCCCAACATTCAGAGAGTGGCAAAAGCAACAACAAGTCTGGAAAAAGGCTTATTCTATTATGCAAGGTAACGCATACATTACTTCAAGTTTTTTGGCAAGTATTCTTTCTTAGTTTGGTCTAGCTTAGTCCAAGTCTTGCCATTGTCAAGAGAATAGCCCATGCCATTCAGGCTCCAATCACCACGAAGAGTCTTATCGGAAGGAGAAAGAAAAGGATCCATAAAATTTGCGATATGAACCCACATAGTCTTATTCTTTTCCAGCAATAGCTGCCCCGTTTTTATCTTGCCCGCATAGCGCATTTTAGCTATTAAATTATAAAATGCCACTGCATCCATCGAAGGACACACTATATCTACAGCCCCTACAGCAATATTGTACGTAACCCCATATTTTTTGAATGCCGCTGAACCCGACTGACAAGGAACTTTGGTTCCATAAAAATGGTCGCTTGTGGGTGAAGGATTCAAACCTTGAGACTGCAAACGTTTATAATCAGCCAAACTGCGTACGCCAGAAGATATGACAATAGGTTTTCCGACCTCTGTCCGTATAACTTGCAGCAAATTGGCCATAGCCTGAAGCTCTATCTGGGTTCTTTGGTCCAGTTTGTCCCATGCTGTCTTCGTAAATTCGGAATGGTCAAAGTTCGGGGCTAATTTCATTTTATGTCTCCTTTTGTTGTTAATATAGTAAATGAACCATCAAAACCGGTTTCTATTAAATCTTGTATACCCAAATTCCCCGAATGGCATACTCCACGAGCTTTATATATAAGCTCCCGCCTTTCTTTTCTTGCTATAGAACATTTATTTGCAAGCTATCAATTGCGGCATAACGACATAGATTTAGCTCGAATCTTTGCGGAAAATTCACTCCTAAGTATTCTAAAATGAAATTTGAGAAGGTTATAAATGAGCAAGGAACAAGTGCCATGCACAGCAGGACATTTTGTATATTTATGCCATAACCTGCGGGTGCAGGAGTATAAGTATTAAAATTTTAGGGCAGTTTTGATGCTTGTTTGGGTTTAGCCCGGTGAATAAAGGATAACCGTAGATTATATGTCAATGAACTATAATTTTTCAATAAAAAATATAGCTGTCGCAACAGATAAGGACTTTGTAACTGCACTAAGAATATATGCGGATATTACGCCTACTGTAATCATGACGAATACAAATGAGTTGGCAGATTGGCTTGATTACAATGAAGATAATTGTTTTGTCCCAATGCAATTTGCTCTAAAATCAGATGATATAGTGATTGGTTATGCTTTTATTAGTTATATAAAATCTACTAAAATAGCGATTATAGATTACATTGCACTTCAGCAGAACTTTCGTTTAAATACTATTTTTCTTGCATTTGTAAACTTATTGCAATCTTATGTACGAGAACATTATGTTTGCAATTATTTTATTGTTGAAATAAGTAATCGCGGTAATGGCAGGGAAATGGACAAAGAAAGTGTATTATTCAGAAAATTATTATGTCTTGAAGGTTTTTGTAAGATAAATTATAGATATATAACACCTCCATTTGGTCCTAATGCTCCTGAAACAACATTCGATGCATTTTTGTACATTAAATCAAATGATGCAATTCATTCAATTCGGCTTGATACTTTTTTACAATTCGTACAATCTATTTATGAATATTATTACCAATGGTTTTCTAAAGTTTTGACAAATGATGAAATTGTGATATACAAAAAAATACTTGACAAATGGTTTTCCGATATTAAAGGAAATATTAAAGAGATAGAAAGCAAAGTAACTCCTGTTGATTGCCCATTACTTTCTAAAATAGGAGAAAAAACTTATGGACAAATTCCTAAAACAAAGCCCAAAAAGAAAACTTATTTAATTTTATTCTTGTTGATTTTACCTTTATTGATAATTATAGTTTACTATGCTATACTAAATAAACTTGGTATTCCTATGCAGGAGGTAAGTAGTTTGATAGGAGCTATTTTAACTGCTGAAATAACTGTAATAGTGAGCATGTATTTTTCTAATAAAAAATTATAATTTTTTACAGAGATAAATTTCGTTATTTGCATGTAAACAAAATGGTGGTATATAGCATAAAATAGAGTCATATTTTGTATAAGATGTTGCTTTAATTATGTCTTTTGTACAACTATAATTCAAACCGCTTGCTATATGAAATAGTTTTATTTTGAGAATTTTTAAGTTTGAATCTGCAAGAATAGATTTCATATAATAAGGAGAATATACCCATTGCTTTAATTTTTTACCTTGGTAATCAGCATATACAGGTTGAGCGATTTTTTTATATGCAGATGAAAATCTATATTCATAGCCATAACTAGATTCATATTCTAAAATAAGATAACCATTAGGCTTTAAAACTTTAGAAATTTTAGATATCGCTTTAATAGCATCACAATAATTGATTACACTGCCAACGCAAATACAACTGTCAAAACTACAATTTTCAAAACTCATATTTTCTATGTTGGAAACGACATATTTAGCAAACATAGATATTTTGTTTGCCGCAATATCAACATGAGTCATTTCTTTATCAGTTAAACCATATATATTTCCACCAGAACCAGCATTAAGAATTGTACCACACAAGCGTTTTTGATTTTTTTTAATGAATTTTTCTATCATTTGTTTCGAGTACTGATGCCACATATCATCTGTAGGCCAAACTTCTAAAACATTTTCATAAAATTCAGTAGTCTCATTTATATCTAATGCGGATTTCGTATCGTTTAATTGCATATAATCTACGGTTATCCTTTATTCACCGGGCTAAACCCAAACAAGCATCAAAACTGCCCTAAAATTTTAATACTTATACTCCTGCACCCGCAGGTTAT
>JGI24695J34938_10001790_pt1 | contig 17677 bp, 11 predicted proteins | sample TergutCo191P3_FD_34938 | JGI IMG/M metagenome (IMG submission 34938)
GAGTGTGGGTAGATACGGCAGGCAGGGTACTGACGGTTGGCGGAGTTTTGGAGATTAATAATGTTACGACAGGAGTCAATTGTAATTCAGGCGGTATCGTAAACGCAGGATCGGTCAGTATCGACGGTACCGTCGGTGCAGGAATCCAGGTCAGTAACGTAACGGGGGAAATAAATGTAACAGGTACCGTCACCCTCCAAAACATAGGCGGGATGGGGCTTACCGCAACCAACGGAGTCGTAACATTAGGCGCTTTAGACGCATTATATGAACCGCAGGCGATCATGGTTAACTTAAGCGGCGGTGCCGAAGTAACGATAAACGGCGGTACGATTGGACCGGCAGCACTTCCTGTTAGCGGAAACTTTAACGGCGTGCGTGTAGAAAACGGCGAGCTTAAGCTTAATGGTGTCACAATCCGTAATATCAGGGATAATGCCTTAAGCGTAGGTGCGAATGGTAAGATTACGGTTGATAGTATAAGTGTAACAGGCGGGCGCGGTTCTGTCTGGATGAACGGTGTCAATGCAGAAATAATCTTTAAGGGAAATAATGAGTTTAAGAATGTATTGGCTCAAGATAGTGACCAGCGTTATGTAATAAATATGAATAATGCATCGTCGAAGATTACTTTAGTTGATAACGCCGAGTTAAATATTATTTTTGAAGATACTCAAAATCGGCTTCGCGGCGGAATAAATGTTCAGGCTGTCGGTGCTTCGCTTAATGCGGCGCCAACAAGTAAAATCAATATCGAGTATCATGCAAACGCTCACGGTAGCCAAAACCCTATCGGTGTCAATAATTTCAGTAATCTAAATGTGAACTCGGAGTTAGGCATATTAATAATCAATTATGATGCAGGCCGTCACGGTGAAGGGCTAGTGATGAATGATTGCACCATGACAATTATTGCTTTAGAGATTATTAACCCTTTCGCTCATGGATTACAGCTTACAAACGCGACCCTAGATGCCGAAAGCATTAAAGTAGTAAGCGCAGGAGCAAGGGGGATAAGCTTAAATGACAGTAGCAGTAACTTAACTGTGACGGGGAATATCATTGTTAGCAACAGCGGCAGTGACAGTATATATAATTACGGCGGAACGATGCTTATAGATGATGTGTTAATCAGTCAAGCAGGCAGACATGGAGTAAATAATTACGGCATCATAACAATAAATGGCGGCATAATCGACGGTTCGGCGGCAACGGGAAGTAATATCCGAAACACAGGGACATTAACCATCAATAACCTGTTCCTAAAAAATAGCGAAAACCATGGGATATATAATGAAAGTAGCGGGATATTGAGTGTGGATACCTTAAATATCACTGATACGGTCATTCATGGGATTTACAATGCAGGTACCATTACGAGCCTAATAGATTATACTCACAGCGCTCTCGGCGGGGTGCCTCTATACGAACCGGGTCAAAGCATACCTGTCGTAAGCAAAATAGAAATTATTAATGAAACCGCCGCACAGCCTAATCTTAATGCATTCTATAACGATACGACACGAATCATCGAAGGAATTGAAATTGACGGCTTTACAGTTACTGTTGAAAATGGTGTCCAGAATGCGGGTAATGCTGTCTGGAATGAAAGCGGACATCTTACGATCGACGGCGACCTTATTATTAAAAACCTTTACTCTACTCATGATAATAGCGGTGACGGACGGTTTAATACGAATGGTAATACCAGCGGAAATGGTATCTTGAACAGTGGGCGGATAACCGTTACAGGCGACGTAATCATCGGTAATACCGACGGCTCTAACCCGATGCCATGGCGGGCTGTCAGTAACACAAACGATAGCAGCGGGTTCGACGTACTAGGTGATGTTATCATCTATGGAGCTCTTGATCAAGGGATTGTAATTGGCGACATGAGCATGAACGTAGAAGGTGATGTCTTGATAAGAGATGTCGGTCAGAACGGCGTATGGCTTAACCATGCGAATGCGGAACTTGAAGTAGATAATGAGTTGATTATAGAAGGAACAGGTAATCATGGACTTAACAATGCGGGCGGTACCGTGAACGCAGGGTCTATCAATATTGATGGTACATCAGGTGCGGGAATACAGGTAAGCAATGCCGCAAGTGAAATCAATGTATCAGGTTCCGTCACACTTGATAATATCGACGGAATGGGGCTTACAGTCGCCAATGGAACCGTGACATTGGGTGCCTTAAACGCATCATATGAACCGCAAGCTATCTTCGTTAACGTAAGCGGCGGTGCCGAAGTAACGATAAACGGCGGTATGATCGGCCCTGCAACACTGCCGTTATCCCCTGCTGTCAGTGCTGTGCGTGTTGTGAACAGTACGGTTAATCTAAAAGATGTTACGATTCGGAATAACAATAATAATGCCCTTGATTTGGGCGACAATGCGATTGTCACGGCGGAAGAAATTAGCATTAATAACGGACGCCGAGCTTTATGGATGTCAGGTTCCGGTCCGAAAGCCGTTTTCAAGGGAAGCAATAATTTCGAAAACATGCTGGCGACAAATAATAACGACAACTACGTCGTTCAGCTTGGCGGTACGGCTCCGGCGATAGAGATGGAAGCAAATGCCGATGTTAACATTACATTCGCTAACACCCATAATCTTTCCTTGCGCGGCGGCATTAACATTAATACAGCAGGTGCAGTATTTAACGCTCACCCAACCGGCGAAATTAATATTTCATATGGTTTAGGTACTACGGCTTCCATGCCGTCGGGTATTAACGGAATTAATAATCTGTCAGCATTATCGCAACTAGGCTCAATCAGCATTAACTATGCAAATGACCGCCCGGGAGCAGGGTTAGTGTTTAATAACGGCCAAACATTTAATGTAGCGGATATAACTCTTAATAATATTGCCAATGAACAGCGCGGCATCAATATTATCGGTAACAGCATCTTAAATGCGAATGATATTACCGTTACCAACTTTGATAATCAGCCTGCAATCGATACTTGGAACGGCATGGGAAAAATTAATGCCAATAACATCACTATCAGTAATGGCAATGCCCGGGGGATGCGTGTGGTCGCAGGTTCAAGCATAACAGCCACGGGAACGGTTACGATTGAAAATATCACGGGCGGCAATTGGATCGATGCCAATAATGGCGCAATTGAACTGAGTACATTATACGCAGGAGACGGAGCCGCCAATAATGTAATTAACGTAAGTAATAACGGAAGCGTAAAAGTGAATGGCGGTGAGATTGGTCCTGCATTAAGCAGTACGACTGTTGCGACAGTCCAATTAGCAGACACGGGCGGAACGGTTGAGCTTAGTAATGTAAAAATTCTGAATCCGGGTGAGAATGCAATTCATACGGGTAATAACAGTATCGTCATAGCAAATAATCTCACCGTGGAAGGCGCCCGCCGCGCGCTTTGGATAAGTGGAACAAATGCTAATGTTACATTAAGCGGAACATCAAATTTCAGTAATATGTTTACAACAAATAATGAAAGCTATTCAATTGTCCTTAACAGCAATACGGCAACGCTTAATTTAGCCGAGAATGCGACAGTTAATATTATTAATAATACAAGCAATTCCACAAGTGCGACACGCGGAGGAATTAATATTGCCGCAGCTGTTGCAGGTACTAATGCCGCCAAGTTAATTGCTCACCCAACCAGTGAAATAAATATTGTATTTGGTTCAGCTGTTACAGGTACTTTGCGAGGTTTAAATCAACACGATAGGCTTCACGCCGATTCCCAATTCGGTACATTTAAGGTCGATTACCAAGGAATTAGGGGTCCCGGGCTGGCCTTAACGAACCAGACGTTAACAGCCACAGATATAGAACTAAATAATGCGAGCGGACAGGGACTGCAACTTAATAGTGCCGCAACATTGAATGCAAGAAATATCAAAGTTAACAATGCAGAAACAAGAGGCATCAGCTTAAATAACAATAATAGTACCTTAAACGTGTCGGGAAATATCGAAATAAATAACCCGACCGCGGAAGCGCTTGACGTATCAGGTACCTTGAATGCAGGCTCTATCACGATAGATGGCAGTAACGGTGTTTCCGGTACATCAACCCAAGGCCTGCGTATGCGCGGTGCGAATGCTTCGGTGACTGTAACAGGTGATATTTCAATCAGTAATAGCGCCGGAAACGGTGCTTGGCTGGATACCGCAGGTAGGGTATTGACGGTTGGCGGAGATTTGAATATTAATAATGCGGTGACAGGAATTAATAATAACACCGGCGGTACAATAAATGCAGGAAATATCAACGTTGAGAATACATCACAACGCGGCGTAAGTCTTTCCGCCAATGCAATTCTTAATGTTAGTGGAACTATCAAAACAAATACTACCGGTCAAAATGGTTTGATGGTTAATGCCGGTAAACTTAAAGCAGATATTGTTGATGTGCGTATGACCGCATCAGAACAAGGTTTGCAAGTACAAAATAGCAGCGAATTTGATGTCCGATATGTCTATATCGGTGACGTGCAGGTCGGTAATGCGTTTAGAATTTTCAACGATACAGCTGATCCTTCCATAAAAATTGAGACACTAGTGGTAAATGGAGTCCTTGATGAATCGGCGGTTCAGATTCAAAAGAATTGGCAGAATATCTTACCTGCTAATCTCAGTATCGGGAACATGTACTTTAAAAATACTTCCCGGCGTACCAACGAACATTCGCGCTTAAATGTGATGGTACCATTTGCCAATCAACATAATCATCTGCCTGAAGAATCGGCTTCTTTGGGAGGAACATGCAGTTGCTTGTATAATGTTACGAGTTGGGACACGAGCGGGATGAGCGAAGCAACAGTTATGAGCTACAATATTTACAATGGTAATATCAGTGCGCGGGCGGCCAATATTTTTAACTTAATACAGTCTAATGCTCCCGATGCGATAGCGCTTCAGGAAGTCGATCCAACTTGGGCGCCTCTCATAAAGAGTTTTATAGCAAGTAACGGATATTCCGCTTATGGCAGGGGTCGGAATGGAGCGATGTTTGATGCGGCTAGTTATTCAGGCGGAGAAGAGTTTGCGCTTATCCTTTGGAAAGATGCAAAATATGATCTTATTGACAGCGGGTATTTTTCAATGCCAAACGGAAATGAACCATTTAATCGTATAGCTAATTGGGTAAAACTTGAAGATAAGGTAAGCGGTGATGAAATCGTTTATCTAAGCACCCACTTATCGAGCGGTGAAGACAATAGCGCGGCACGTGCAGATTCTTCGGTCGTCATGATCAATCAAATGCAACAGTTTTATGACGATGAAACCCCGATTATCATTATGGGCGATTTTAACACACAATATGACAGTAACTCTTATCGATTAATGCAGCAAAACGGTTATAATGATGTACGGTTTATTGCCCAAACAACGACATCAAGCGGTACATTCAATGGCGCGTTTACGCCGGGGAGCGAAAGAGCTTGGGGTTATCATTCTCACCTCGACCATATGTTTGCTTCATTTGGGGTAGTGGTTACTTCCTTTAATGTCATTGACCATAGAGTAGGCGGCGTGCATATATCAGACCATCATCCGCTGTTTGCAAATATATTCTATAGCGGGTCGTCATTCAGTGGGATGAGTATCTTATCGGCCATGATTGATTTAGATGAGGAATTGCTGCTTGATGAAGATGAATTGGAAGAAGAGGAAGATGAATTAGAAGAAGAGGAAGATGAATTAGAAGAAGAGGAAGATGATGAGCCTGATGATAGCGTGGAGGGCAGTCATGAAGAAGATGATGATACTGACGGCATACTGCTAGTTGGAATGGGCTTAAATTTAAAACAAAATCTATTACGTAAGGAAGAAGACGATTTTGAATAATAAAAAAACAAAATCCCCTTGGATTATTAATGAAAATGATTTTGACCAAGGAAACGTACGAAAATATGAATCTATTTTATGCCAAGGGAATGGCTATATGGGTGTTCGCGCAGTCACCGAGGAAACTTATCCGCGTAATACGGGGCAGATACGCATAGCAGGGACTTTTGACCGTGCGGAAAATGCCGCGACGACAGAATTACCGATATGTGCCGACTTATTAACTGCAAAAATAGAAATAAACGGAGAAGTGTTAGAACTATCCCGAGGCAATTTTAGCGGATATACTCGCTCACTTAATTTGCAGAATGGTTTGCTTGAGCGTTCGTTTCGTTATCATACGGCTTGCGGAACAGATGTCGGTTTCCGTTTTGAAAGATTTGTTTCCTTATATAATAAGCATGTGCTTGGTCAAAGGATTTATATGCGCGCCGAAAATAAAGCGGTTAAGCTTACTATATCTACGGGTATCGGCGTAAAGCGAAATGGAGATAACCATTTTTCGGAAACTTTCAGCGAGGTTTTCGAAAATATAATCCAATTCTCAGAGACGACCATGCAAAGCGGAATTGAATTTACTTATACTAAAGCGATCAATATATCAGTACCTGACAGGATTGAAGTTATAAGAAAAGATGATAATTCCGAAGATGGCCCGAAATTAATTTATGAAGTGGTTCTTCCGATTGGCTGTGAACTTGCCGTAGAAAAGATAATTAGAATAGCAACAAACCGTGATTTAGAAAACATTAACAAAACCCCCGCAGAAATACGTGAACAAGAGCGCGGTTTTTTAGAAGCGGCAGAGTTTGGAAAGTTTGCTTATTATTTTAAGGAATCAGCCTTGGCATGGGCGAAGGTATGGGCAGTAAGCGATGTGAGAATCGACAGTGAAAATACGTTCGACCAATTAGCCCTTCGTTTCGCGGTATATCATCTGACCATTATGGCGCCTGTACATGACCCGCGGATGAATATCGGGGCAAAAGGGTTGTCAGGAAAGGGGTATCACGGGCATACATTTTGGGATACCGAAATTTATATGCTGCCGTATTTCATACATACAGCTCCGAATTCGGCACGGTCATTGCTGGAATATCGCTATCATTGCCTAGGTGCGGCTAGGCAAAAAGCGAAGCAATACGGTTATCGCGGTGCGATGTATCCGTGGGAGGCGGCATGGATCGATGATGTGGAAGCTTGCCCTGATTTAAAATTTGCCGAATTTGAGCATCATATAACAGCTTGTGTCAGCTATGGAGTTTATTACTATTACGAAATGACTAAAGATATCGAATTTATGCTTCGTTACGGTTGTGAAATCATATTTTATACGGCGATTTTTTGGTGTTCGCGTTTAGAGTTTAATGAACAGAAGCAAAGATATGAAATTACTGATGTAATAGGGCCTGATGAGTTTACCCATCATGCTAATAACAACGCATTTACGAATTATTTAGCGCACTTAAACATCAGGCTTGCCATTCGCTGGCATGATATTCTTAGAACGGAACACCCTCATATCAATGATATATTTAGTCAGCGTTTTGATTTTATGACAGAATACCCTATTTGGGTTGAATGTGCTGAAAAACTTTACCTTCCATCCCCCTTAGCTTGCGGTATCCTTCCTCAGGATGATAATTACATGTCTTTTAAAGAAATTGATTTAACTCCTTACAGGAGCGGATACCGCAAACTTAGAAAAGATTATCCTTATCCAAGTTACAGTGAATTAAAAGTATCTAAGCAAGCTGATGTCATGGTGTTATTTATTTTACTGGAAGATGAATTTGCCAAAGATGTTAAAAGCCAAAGTTTTTATTATTATGAACCGTTTTGCGTCCATGAATCATCTTTGAGCTTGTGTGCTTATTCGATTTTATCCGCTGATGTAGGTCAGGACGCGGATGCCTATGCACTTTACGAACGCGCTTGCCGTATTGATTTGGGCGAAAAAATGGATTCAAGCAATGACGGGATTCATGCGGCTTCGCTCGGAGGGATTTGGCAGTGTAGCGTTTTTGGTTTTTTAGGGATCCGGCTTTTGCGCGACGGACTTCGCATCGCTCCCCGTTTGCCGCTTGCATGGAATGAAGTAAGCGCAAAAATGTGGTACTTGGGGCAGTTGTTAGAATTTACGGCAAATCATCGGATGCTTACGGTTGAAATTATCGCAGGTAGTAACCCACTATCAATAAAAACCCCGTGCGGTGTAAAAACCGTTGATAAAAAAATGATATTAGATTATAAAAATGCGGGGACAGATTTATGAAAAAAATAAAAGGTTTTATCTTCGATCTTGACGGCGTTTTAACAGATACGGCACATTATCATTTTCTGGCATGGAAAAGGCTGTCTGAACAATGGGGATTCACTTTTTCAGAACATGATAATGAACGTCTTAAAGGTGTAGACCGTATCAAATCGCTGGAAATCATTTTAGAGATTAACAGTAAACAAAATGAGTTTAGCGCTAAAGAAATATTACGGCTCGCCAATCAAAAAAATGAGCATTATCAGCAATTAATCGAAATGATTACACCGCAAGATGTTTTAGAGGGAGTATCAGATTTTCTGCTTAAATCCCGTAGTGCGGAAATACGCTGTGCCGTTGCATCAGCAAGTAAAAACGCTATGCGTGTTCTCGAATTATTAAACTTATCAAATCAATTTGATTTTATCGCTGATGCATCGGCGATAAAACACCCGAAACCGCATCCCGAAATATTTCTCACCTGCGCGCAACAGCTTAAATTACTTCCGTGTGAATGTGTTGGATTTGAGGATGCGCAGGCAGGGATTAAAAGTATCCATGCGGCGGGAATGTACTCGGTGGGAATAAATGTGTATGTAACGTCAGAAAAGCCGATGATTGAGCTTTCATCGACGAAAGAGCTTAATTTGGAAATGATCATCAATGCTATTGAAATGGGATAAATATGTATTGGATAGAAATTATTTTGCCGCTGATTGGCGGATTGGCCTTATTCTTATATGGTATGTCGATGATGAGCGACGGATTGCAAAAGGCGGCGGTAAATCATCTGCGCCGCTGGCTTGAAGTACTGACCAAAAACCGCATCTTAGCCGTGATTGCAGGAACTTTTGTCACGACCATCATCCAAAGTTCGACCGCGACCACGGTTATGGTAGTCGGATTTGTAAATGCGGGATTAATGCGGCTTTCGCAAGCGGTCGGCGTAATTATGGGCGCCAATATCGGTTCGACTTTTACAGGTCTGTTAATTGCGTTCCGTATTTCACTTATTGCGCCAATTGTAGCCTTTACAGGGATTATCATGATTATGGCGGTCAAAAAGGAAAAAACGAAAAGCGTCGGGTGGATTATTGCGGGCGTTGGAATCCTGTTTGTCGGGATGAGTTTAATGAGCGATACCATGCAGCCCTTACGTACTAATGAACAGTTCATGGAATTTATCCGACAGGCGAAAAACCCTTTAATCGGTTTGGTGGTAGGAACATTGCTTACCGCGATTTTGCAAAGTTCCGCGGCGATGATCGGAATCCTGATTGCCCTAGGCACGGCAGGGGTGCTTGATTTGCATACGGGGGTTTTTATTCTTTTTGGCGCCCACATCGGCACTTGTGTTACTGCCATCATCGCTTCGCTGGGTGCGACTAAAGCGGCCAAACGCGCCGCGATTGCCCACTTGCTTTTTAACGTCATCGGTGCGGTGATATTTTCAACGATTGTTTTACTCCCATTCGGATTCATCGGCTTGATTGAACAGCTTTTTAGCAGCGGTGTTTCTATGCAAATCGCGGGAACACATATTATCTTTAGCTTGGTGACCGCGATAATCCTACTCCCTTTTACAAAACAACTGGTTTGGTTGGTTTCGCTGATTGTCAGGGGCGAGGACAGGCCGCGGGAAGAATTACGCTTTTTGCACATTGAGCCGCACGCAGTCGGAATGCCTTCCGTAGCAGTCGCACAGGCACGGAAAGAAGTGGAACGCATGGCGCTGATTGCCCTAAGAACTTATTCTATGTCAGTTAAGATATTTATCGAAAAAAGAATCAGTTTAGTCGGGGAAGTGTTGACCAATGAGGAAGTTATCGATTTTTTGGATAATGAAATTACACGGTTTTTGGTCAGAATTAGTGTGATGGATTTAGATGATGCTGACCGGGAACAGATTAATTTGCTTTATCAAGCGGTCGCGCATATCGAGCGGATCGGTGACCATGCCGAGAATGTGGTTGAGTTTGCGAATGCGTACATAGCCAAAAACAGAATCTTTTCCGACGAGGCGATGAATGAAATCATCGCTGTCGAGCGCAATGTTGAAAAGATACTCGCGCTTGCCACTAACGCTTTTCTGACAGGTACATACGATGAAGATACGATTAATACTATCTACCGCTCCGAGCGGGAGATGTATACGGAGGTTCAAGGATATAAAGCCAACCACTTTGAACGGTCGAAGGAAAGCGTTTCGGAGCGGAAGATTGGTTTGATTTTTATTAATACTTTGGAAAATTCACGCCGTATCATGCATCATGCAGGCGGTTTGGCGCGTTCGCTGAAAGTTTAAGTTATTGAGTATTTAATTAACAAAAATAATTCAATTTGGAGTGAAAACATGGATAACAGAATTAAGAGAGAACATACGAAAAAAGGAACGTTGATTGCTGCACACCGAGGTGTTGCAGGAGGGAATATTCCCTTTAATACCATTAGCGCGTTTGAGGCAGCCTTGATTCAAGGTGCGGATATTTTAGAAACGGATGTAATAAAAAGTGTTGATGGAGAGATATTTATCTTTCATGTCAGACATGAAAAAAATCATCTTAACCGTAACATTAATTTATGCGGGATGACTTCTGATGAAATTAAAATGGAACGTTATGTGAATTATGATAATAATATTACTGATTGCGCCATCCCTACCCTTACGCAAGTGTTGGAGCAGTTCAAAGATCGTTGTCTGATTAACTTAGACCATATCTGGGAGGGGTGTTTTAAAGAAACGGTGGATATTGTTCGTTATCATAATATGGTAGATCAAATCATAATAAAGACACCGCCGAAAATTCAATATTTAAAAATGGTTGAAGAGTTGGCTCCTGATTTTATGTACATGCCGATTATTAAAGAAAAAGATGAAATAAGCGAAATAATCGAATCGATGGATATTAACTTTGTTGGTGCGGAATTGGTGTTTGCATGTGATAGTTCGCCTGTGATACAACTTGAGCAGATTGAGAAATATATAGCGAAAGGATTAATACTGTGGGGTAATGCCATTTTATATGACTATAAAGTACCCCTCAGCGCTGATCATACGGATGACATTGCTGTGCAGGGTGAATTTGATACGGGATGGGGTTGGTTTCCTGATAATGGTTTTCATATTATCCAAACCGACTGGCCGATGATGCTTAAACAGTATTTGTCAAAAAGAAATTGATAATATATTGTTAATTTTTAAGGAATATTATTATCGGTGTTTGAGTTCAGGTAATGTTTTGGTGAATATTTGTAGTAATTTTTAAATGCCCGTGAATAACTTGCGGTTGATAAATAACCGACCATGATGGCAACTTGTGAAACAGAATGGCCTTTTATGAGTAATTCCCTTGATTTTTTCAGGCGGATTGTATTGATATACTCTTGCGGGGACATAAAAGAAGAATGTCTAAATAGCTTACTGAAATAACATCTGTCAAGCGATAGTCTAGCCGCCAGTTCAGAAACGGTGATTGTCGCGTATTCATTTTCAATATATGCACATGCGCGGTCAATGTGCGTATTTTTTTTGATGATGTTTATGCGGTTTAGTTCAAAAATCAAACGCCAAATTTGGGATAGCAGTAATAATTCCAAAGGGCGGTTTGCCGAGTCATTGCAATTTGCGATACTTAAAAAAAGATCTTCAAGATTCTTACCTTGAAACACATCTTTTTCGTTTAGAATTTGCGGTAAAGGGGTATTGGCTTTAAATCCCACCCAGATATAGACCCAGGGGTCGATGGTGTCAGCTATTAATTGGGTTTCTTCACCCGGTCGGATGACAAAGCAGTATGTGGGTTCCACACGAAAAACGTTTCCGTTTTTAATGAGGGTTCCATATCCGCTATAAACGTATTGTATTATCCAAATGTCGCGAACAATAGGTCCAAATGAATATTCAGGCGAGCAACTTTGATATCCCGCTCTAATGGGACTGATATCATTTAACCCTAAGTCATTTACAGTAAAACGGTCTGCTAATTTATGCATTAATGTTACTTACCTCGTTGGTGGTCAGGAATGATGTTATTATATCATGCCCTCTTCATTTTTACAAATTCATTAAGTAAACTTCCAGATCCTCAAGCGACCCATGCCTAATCGTGTCAAACGCGCTGTTATTTTCATTTTCTAAATAATCGGTTACTAAGAAAGTTTCCATTCCCAGCTTTGCGGCGCACATATCCTCGCTGATGCTATTCCCGATCATAATACATTGCGCGGGTGATTTATTAATTTGNGTCATTATTTCCTGATAATACTCAAGGCCGGGTTTACAGTATTTACTGTTCGCATAATGGGTAATATAGATAAAATCCGCCGGTTCTAACCCGATCCATTCAAGCCGCTCGGTCACGGCACTGATAGGAAATAATGGGTTTGTGGCGAGAACAATACTATAATTTCTTTCCTTTAGAGTCCGCACAAGCCTTTTTGAAATGGCATCTTCCTTTATGACTTGTTTTACAGCACCAAACTCATTTCGGTAAAATCTATTACATTCGTTTTCGATAGCTTTAAGTTCATCGCCGCGAATCCCAATAAATTCAGCAAATGTTTTCCAGAATTTATCCTTATTAAACTCACTTCCGTCATTTAAAAGCATCGCTTTTACCCCGACATTTATCGCTTTCATAGCTAAGTCGTCGTCAAAACCGAGCTTTGCAAACAATTTTTTTATTTCACTATAGTAAACTAAAGTAAATGCCTCTTGCGAAACCTTAAGCAAAGTCCCGTCAAGATCAAATAGGATTACGTCTATCATAAAATATTACCCCACTTTCAATTTAAGATTTTCAGCTTGACTTGTTTCAAGCAGTTGTCGATATTTTCTACGCCGTCAACATAATTGTTTTCAATGCAATAAATCAGGTTGAGAACATCTATCATTTTTGACGTAGCTTCGGCGGCCGTTTTGCTGATAACTTCATCGCCGCCGTAAGCCCTAATCATTGATTCACGCAGGATTTCATCTTCAATTCCCCGAAAATCCTGTGACCTGTCATACAATCCCGCATCGCCGAAATCAATGATTCCCACCCGGTTTTCGCTGTCAATCAAAGTGTTGTTATAATCCAAATCACCGTGACAGAAAACCGGTTCGCCTGTTCCGACCATGCACCTTGGCACTTCATGCATGAAGAAGTCGTCTATCATCAGAAGTTCCGTTTCATTGAAAAACTCGGTCAATAATCCTCTGCCTTTATTATACCAATTTTGATATTCGACAGTCTGCTCTTCAAGGGTTTGCGCCCTCATATCGCCGTAATTCGTTATCCCGTGAAGTTGTCTTAAAAACGCGCCGATTTGTGTGCCTATTTCTATTTTTTGCTCTTCACTTAAGCCGTCAATCACTTCTCTGAGCGGTATTCCCTCAACGCCATAAAAGCTGAAGTAAGACCCGTCCTCCGCCGTCCGGTTCAAAACAGGGACACGCAGACAAAACTCCCGCTCCCCCAACAACTTGAGTGCGGATACTTCATGTCTGCATTCTTCGCGGAATTTCTTGCTACGCGGAAATTTGAACACAACTTTTCCGCTGTCAACGACATAAACCCGGCTCGTCCAGCCGACCTCATTTATTTCAATACGTCTCTCGTCATTCGTGCCCGAGAGCCGTTTTACGATTTCAAGTTCGTCTTTTATGTCAGACATAATGCCACACCTCTTAATTTATCGCATCGGCTATTCTTGCAACAAAATCCTTAACCGGCGCGACACACTCCCTGCCGTTTTCGGCAATCAGTTTGACAATCGCGCTTCCGATTATTACCCCGTCAGATATTGCCGCCATCTCCTTAGCTTGCTCGGGGGTTGAGATACCAAAACCGATGGCGCATGGGGTGGGCGAGATGCTTTTTATCCGCGCGATCATTTCACCGATATTTGTGTTTATTTCTCCGCGCATTCCCGTCACACCGAGGGAAGAGACGCAGTAGATAAATCCCTCCGCTTCTTTGGCGATCCTTTCCGCTCTGTTATCAGATGTCGGGGCGACCATCGAAATTTGTGTTATACCGTACTCGGCGCATACGTCGGATAATTCATCCCGCTCTTCATAGGGTAAATCAGGGACAATCACACCGGCAATCCCGCATTCACGGCATTTTTCCATAAACCGCTCCTTGCCATATACGAAGATGGGATTGATATAACCCATGAATAAAAGCGGAATCTCAACCTTTTCGCGCACGCGCTTAACCATCGCAAACAGCTTGTCCACCGTGCAGCCATTTTTAAGCGCACGTTCATCAGCTTGCTGGATAACAAGGCCTTCCGCAACAGGGTCAGAAAAAGGGATTCCTATTTCGATGATATCGACGCCCGCTTCCGCCATCGCGATAATGAGCTTTTCGCTTGTCTCAATATCAGGGTCGCCGCCCGTAATAAAGGCGATAAATACTTTTTTATTTTCAAATGCTTTTGTTATTTTATTCATCAATATCGACCCCTTTATACCTTGCGATAGCCGCAACGTCTTTGTCGCCTCTGCCGGAAAGATTAATGACGATCACTTGATTTTGTTCCATCGTTTTAGCAATTTTTCTTGCACAAGCAACCGCATGCGCACTTTCAATCGCCGGAATAATTCCCTCGGTTCGTGACAGGTATTCGAATGCCGAAACCGCTTCGGCATCCGTAACCGGAATATATTCCGCGCGGTTTATATCTTTAAGATGCGCATGTTCAGGCCCCACGCCGGGATAATCAAGCCCTGCGGAAATAGAATGCACCGGCGCAATCTGCCCGTACTCATCCTGGCAAAAATACGATTTCATGCCGTGGAAAATACCGACTGAGCCGGTAGCCATTGTCGCGGCATTATTGGGGGTGTCGGTTCCAAGCCCTGCCGCCTCGCATCCTATCAGCCTGACCGCACTATCATTGATAAATTCATAAAAAGCCCCAATCGCGTTACTGCCGCCGCCGATACAGGCGATTACCGCATCGGGCAGTTTTCCCTCGGCATTTAATATCTGTTCTTTTATTTCCGTCCCGATTATCTTTTGGAAATCTCTGACGATTAGGGGAAATGGGTGCGGCCCCATAACCGAACCAAGGACATAATGGGTATCACTGACCCGCGATACCCATTCCCGCATCGTTTCATTCACCGCATCTTTGAGCGTCTGCGTTCCGCTTGTGACGCTGTTAACCTTCGCTCCTAAAAGCTCCATTCGGAATACATTAAGCGCTTGCCGCTCGGTATCTTCTTTGCCCATAAATATTTCACATTCAAGACCCATAAGCGTTGCGGCGGTGGCGGTGGCGACACCGTGCTGACCCGCGCCAGTTTCGGCGATTACGCGGGTCTTACCCATTTTTTTGGCTAACATGACCTGCCCTAAAACATTATTAATTTTGTGGGAGCCTGTATGGTTTAAATCCTCACGTTTCAAGTAAATTTTGGCGCCCCCGAGATCTTTGGTCATCTTTTCGGCGTAATATAAGAGTGACGGCCTGCCGGCATAATTCGTCAGCAAACCTTTTAGTTCGTGCTGAAAATCGGCATCGTTTGCATAATGATGGTAGGCTTTTTCCAGCTCGTGTAAATTGTTCATTAACGTTTCGGGAACATACTGCCCGCCGTATTTACCGAATCTGCCTCTATCTGTATTCATTAATAACCTCCATAAAATCCTTTATTTTAGCCGCATCTTTAAACCCATTGGTTTCGACACCACTGCTAACATCGACGGCAAACAGGTTCGTTTTTAAAATCGCTTCTCTGACATTATTAATATTTAACCCACCTGCTAAAAAATATGGTTTGCCCGTCTCGCCTATCAAATCCCAGTTAAAAGTCTGCCCTGTGCCGCCGCTTAAATGGTCAAGCAAAAGATAATCGGCGGATGAATTATTATATTTTTGCGCATCCCCCTTAAGCTTTATGCTGACGGCTTTGATAATCGGTGCGTTTGTCAATGACTTAAGCTCTTTTATATACTGCTCATTCTCTTGACCGTGCAGTTGGATAATATTAATTACATTATTTTGATAAAGAGAAATAATTTTTTCCATTGCTTCATTAACAAATACTCCGACCGAAAGAATCTTAGGCGATAATAAGCTACGTAACTCAGCGGCCTTTTCAGGGGTTATTTTTCGTTTGCTTTCAGCAAAAACGAAGCCGATATAATCAGGCTTTTCGTTATTTACTGCTTCTATATCAGTGATGCGGGAAAGCCCGCAGATTTTGACTTTTATCTCAGGCATAATTTATAATCCCTTTAGTCTGTTAAGTTCGGCTTTTTTACAGGCACTGCGCATCAGGGTTTCGCCGATTAAGACAGCGTTAACGCCAATCTGTTCTAACCGCTTGACATCATCACGCGTTTTTATCCCGCTTTCCGCGACGAAAATAATCTCATCAGGGATATATTTGCGCAGACGTTCGCTTGTTTTTAAATCTACCTCAAAAGTCTTTAAGTTGCGGTTATTAACGCCGATAATCTTCGCACCTAAATCCAAGGCGCGTTTAACCTCTGTTTCATCATGGACTTCGGTTAGGACTGCCAGTCCTAGTTGCTCGGCGGTTTTGATAAATTTCTTTATTTGCGTATCATCTAAAATCGCACAAATCAGTAAAATGGCGCTTGCGCCTAAGAACTTAGCTTCATAAATCATGTACTCATCGACAATAAAATCTTTACGCAGCAGGGGAAGTTTGATATTCTGCGAAATTTCGCTTAAATAATCGTTACTGCCTTTAAAATAAAACGGCTCTGTTAATACTGAAATAGCCGCCGCCCCCGCTGATTCGTAATCTTTGGCGATTCCGATATAATCAAAATCGTCGCAGATTACCCCCAAAGACGGTGATGCTTTTTTTACTTCGCAGATAAAATTTATTTTATTTTGGGTTAAAGCGCTTGTGAATAAAGCGCCGTTATTCATATTAAGCTGTTCGTTAACCCTTAGCTTTGTTTTAGCGGCAATTTCGCTTAAAATATCTATTTGTTCGAACCGCATATAAATTCCTCCAATTTAGTAAACGCCCGTCCGCTATCAATAACGTCATTTGCCGCTATGACGGCGGCTTCGATTGATTCATATTTACCGGCGACAAACATCGCCGCCGCCGCGTTTAAGACCGCCGCGTCCCTCTTAGGGCCTTTTTCACCACTAAGGAGCGCTTTCAGTATTTCGGCGTTTTCACTCGGAACCCCGCCTTGTAAGTCTTCTTTCTGACACCGTTTGAAACCGAATTGCTCAGGCGTAATAGTGTAAGAACGCACCCAGCCGTCTTTTACCTCGCAGACGTAGGTCGGTGCGGAAAGTGAAATTTCATCAAGTCCGTCTTCACCGTGAACCACCATCGCGCTCTTAACGCCTAAGTTGCACATCACCTGCGCCAGCGGTTCTACCAATGCGCGGTCATAAACACCCATTAACTCCATTTTCGCGCCCGCCGGATTAGTTAACGGGCCGATGATATTGAAGACCGTTCTTATCCCGAGTTCCCGCCTTATCGGCGCAACAAACTTCATCGCGATGTGATAATTCTGGGCGAACATGAAGCAGATACCGATGTTTTTTAATAAATCGGCGCTTTTTTCAG
>JGI24695J34938_10001791_pt1 | contig 17676 bp, 16 predicted proteins | sample TergutCo191P3_FD_34938 | JGI IMG/M metagenome (IMG submission 34938)
ATTTTTCATATTCACCTAACTCCCACATAGTTCGTACACATTCACTTAACTTCTTTAAATCGTATGCATACGGCACAATCTTTTTTATTGCTTTCTTGTTATCTAATACAAGTTCATAATTGTATTTATAAGCATATTCATAGGACTTTCTCATAGTATAGAGAATACTGTATAACCAAACCAGATACTTTTTTTCTTTACTTGATAACTTACTTTCATATTGAATATTCGTTGTATTTGAAAATGTTGTAAATGTTTCCGGACTTATACTATCTTTTATCTGCTCCAGATTACAGTCTTCATATTCATTGAAAATAGCATAGGAACTCTCTAAATACTCTGCATATTTATGAGTTTTCTCAACCGAAGCCCATGTTTCCTCCGGAAATCCAATGATATAAAATGCCATCGTAATAATTCCCAACTGATTAGCATAAGCTATTATGCTCTTTAATTTTTCCGGGCGTCCCTTATTGCTATCATACTTTTCTAACAATTCCTGATCTCCCGATTCAATTCCAAAGCAAATAAGAAATACACCTGCCTGCCTTAAAAGATTTAGCATTTCTTCGTCCAGACTCTCTAATCGTGTTTCACATATCCAGTCAAACTTTAGTTGTCCCTCAATGATTTTTTCACAAAGCTCTTTAATCCGCTTTTTATTAGATGTAAAATATTGATCTCTAAATTGGATAACCTCAGCGCCTAACGCTAATAAGTTTTTGATATCATCAATTACCCGTTCAATATCTCGGTATTCTACTTTGTTATAATACATCTTATATGGACAATATGTACATCTCATAGGGCATCCACGACTTGCTTGCAATGTAAGTCTAACCCGCTTATTGTCATCTGTATAGTTTTTGTAATTAACAAGCGTATAATCAGGTGTCGGCAGATTATTTATAATATCATCACTTGTTTTATTAATTAAATGATAAGCAAATTCGTCCACCGGTTCTTCAATTACAGTATCTATCTCTTTAATATTTTTGTTAATCCAGTCTTTAAGTACTTTTGCCGTATGCCCGCCTATATTAATTTTTGCTTTTGGCATCATTTTCTTTATTTCCTTTAATAGCTCTATATCTGACCTAATGGTAGGTGCTGATGCTTTCAAAATTACTATGTCATACTCTTCCTTTTCTAACTTTGCTAATAATTCTTCCGGTAACATTTTATTTTCTAATACTGCATCTATCACTTTCACCTCATATTGTTCCGACTCATTAAATACAGTAGCTGCTGTAAGTAATGTCAAATCCGGAAAAATATCATGCGTGTTGAGGTGCTCACCAAATTCACCGTGCGCATCACTATGTATATTTATTCCATAATATGCTCTTAAAAATAAAACTTTTTCTTTCATAATCTTATTTATTCCTTTCTCTTCTTACAAAGACACAAAATAATAAAATCTATCTATATGTTTTTTATGCTCTGTCGCCGTAATAACTTTTCGATATCATCCTCTAAAAAATTACCATGACGAGTTAATATTTCATAAAAATCATTTGCTGCTTCTAATGAAATTATTCCATCCCAATCCATTTTCATCAGCTTAACATCAAGATTTTGGTGCTTATTACAAAAATATTCAAAATTCTTAAAAATTTGACGATTTTCATCTTTACTCCGCTTGTGTTCCTGATGATAATTTATTGCTAAGTTATGAAACCGAAATTTAAATCCCTGAAGATAAAGTTGATACGAAAAATCTACATCCTCAATACCATATCCCTTATAATTACTATCATAAACTAATTCATTTGAACATTTTCTCTTATCAAACGACATGTTTCCGCCATATGCCCTGCTCCAAGCCAGAGGGAATCCATTTAGATCCTCCCCATATCTTTCAACCATATGCAACAAGTAACTTTCTGTATAATCCGATAAATAGAAATCATGTAATACATCGTCAAAATTTTCAATAACATCAGAGGCAAAAAATAGCTGTTTTTCCTCACCTAACAGGAGTTCCGGGAATTTATTATATAATTTAAATTCATCTTTAAATTTAAACTTAATATCAGAATTAAAACAGGAAAGTATCAGGCACTGCTTTCCTATATATACACACTTTTCTCCGGAGTCAAGTTTTAACTTGTGTTCACGTATAAAATCTTTACAAGGAATCCTATCATCATCCGCGATGATATAATAATTCCCTGTAGCATTATCCAATGTTTTGCCTCTTGCCTTGGAAATTCCACTTTTTTCAATATAAAGATAATTTATATTTAATACTTTCTCATATTTTTTTACGATTTCTTTTGTATTGTCAGTACTTCCATCATCGACAATAACTAATTCAAAATTTTTATATGACTGCTTCTGATAACCGGCTAAAGTTATATCCAAAAACTTAGATTTATTATATGTACTTATTAATACTGATATCATGTCTACATCCTTCTTTCGTTTTATAGTAAAAAATACAGAAATATTTTGAAATGCTAAATCTCTTAAGGTTGGTTTTTATTAAAACTGAAAAACTCAAAATTATCATCCATATTTCCGGTGATTTGCAAAAAAGCTTCCCATATATGCTTCTCCATGGAAAATACATCCTTTACCATTTTATTAATGTTTATTATCCCGCTATTATATTCAGTGAAATAATATAATTTATATAAAAAATTTCTTATTATGTCCCATTTCTTGATAGCCTTCGTACAACTATCAATAACACCATTCATTTCTGTATTATCCAATAAATTCATTTTGTCTATTTTATTAAATAAATTCAAATTAGCTTTCTGGCGTTGTACAACCTGGGTCAGGCAAGAATAATTATAATCCAAATACGACTTAAACCTAAAATCTTCATCAGGCATTTCCCAGTATATTTTTTTCTCCATTTTCTCAATATTATTTATAAGTTCTATTGCATTACTTCTCAAAATTGAACCTGTAATATTTCTAATTGCAGTATTTTCATTTAAATCATATGTAATTACTTTACCATCACAAACATCGGACATATTCACTGCATTTACAAAATCCTCACTTGATACTGCAAAAATACCGTATTCATTGCCCATAGATGCATCAAACACCCAAAAACAATCCTTTTCCTTATCATATCCTTGTATAAGCGTTCTATGATACCAATGATTTCTTTGATAACACAAATTTTCTTTGTTCCAATAATATAAGTCAACAGAAGGAAAAACAAATTTATTTTCGTTCAACAGTCCCTTAATCTTATTTAATAATTCTTGATTATCATTGAATATAATACTTACAGGATTGTGAAATAAATTTCCCTCTATACCCAAAACTGTATTAATTGTAATTACATTAAAATCTTTTTTAGAACCTGTAACTACAGCACGATCATAGTATTCATAACTATTATTATACACAACATTCTTATTATTGTTATCTATTGATTGCAGTATACTAATTTCTAAATTTTTTTTGCAATCAAACCATATTTCCGTATATGGAACAATCTCATTTAACAACATAGCATTTACTCCCTAACATTCTTTTATTGTCTATCTTCAAATACCCTTATAACTGACAGTATCATATAAACATCCAATTTTCAATATTCATATGATAACCGGTTAAATTTCGTGATATTTGCTAAGCATAAAAGAATTTAACCTTGATATCCGTTGATAATTCATGTCCCCCTTCCTTTCGTTCTACATAATGACATAATGTTTCGCATAATTGAATCGGTGTCTACTCTCCGAATTGTTGGCGGTTCCTGCTCTTTTGAGCAAACATGGCAGATAACTTTCTCATTTTTAAAAGCTTCATGATAATAGATCCGTTCGTAGTGATTCAATGCTAAAACGCTAAAGGATGTTAAGGGTTTATATAATCCTTTCCCCTCCCATTTCATTCGGCTTTCTTTCTTCGTCCAAACTTCATAAAAACGACAAATATTATCACCGGCCATTATATAAGCTGTCTCATCCGGCATAAAAAAACGTTTTGCAATTTTCATATCCACCGATTTCATCAATTCAATGTCAACTCCAACAGACTGATCGGCTACAGCACAAACTACATAACCATCGGTATGCGAAATATTAAAATGAATATGTGTATTATTTACTAAAAATGGTTTGCCATAGGCATTAGATGAGAATTCAAGTTGCTTTTTGCCAAGCCCTGTCGCATGACAAATTTCTATCCGGGCTAAAATATCACCCAATAAACAATTCTGTGCATCACGGAAAGAATGAAACTGTTTTATTCGTTTTTGCTTCTCTGGCGATACTAAACTAAGTAAGGTATCAAAGTCATTAGGCATTAATTCCGGCATTACGGTGAGAATGATAACCTTAAACATTTATGATTACTCCTTCAAGTTTTCAATATATTAATTGGGATTTATTTATTTGCAATCTATTTTTGCTTCAACATATTCCACTATCGATTTAACTGTAGGAAACTCTGCAATAAGTAATTTCTCATCATCAAACTCAAAATCAAATGCTTCCTCCAATGCAACCACAATTTTGATAAAAATAATCGAATTAATTTCAATATTAACAAATTCTGTTTCAAGTGCTATTTTATTTTTCTTAATCTCATAATATATATTATTTATAATATAAAATATTTTTTCTTGCATTCTCCTCCTAAATAATCTTTAACTATCGATTATCAATTTTATATTTTTGCGCTTGTAAATTATACATATATGCATACTTACCATTCATATTGATTAACTCGCTGTGTGTTCCTTGTTCTAGGATTTCTCCCTTTTCTAATAAATATATCCGATCCGCAATACGTGTGCTTGATAAACGGTGCGAGATAAATATAACCGAACGATTCTTAACCGCAACTCTTATCGTCTCATTGATTTGATATTCACTTATCGGATCTAAAGCACTGGAAGGTTCATCAAGAATAATTAAAGGAAAATTTTTAGCAAATACGCGGGATATTGCTACCTTTTGAGATTCCCCGCCGGAAAGCAAAACCCCTTCACGGTCCAATTCTTTTGAAAGTACCGTATTAAATCCCTTTTTCATATGAAGATGTTTATCAAATCCCGCTTTTAGAAGTGCATTATGAATAATATCATCTTCATCTTTATAAAGATCCATAATGACATTTGCACCCAAAGTCGTCGCATACATATTATAATTTTGAAATATTACCCCGATATTGTGGCGATATTCAAAAGGATTGTAATCTTTAATATTTCTTCCATCATATGAAATGCTACCGCCGGTTGGATCATATAGCCTTGTAAGAAGCTTTACTAATGTTGTTTTCCCCGCNCTCGTTATGACCTACTAACGCAATCTTTTCTCCCGCTTCAATACGCATACTAATATCTTTTAAAACAAGATCATGGCGATTTCCGTATTGAAATGAAACATTCTTAAGTTCCAATACACATGGTTTCGCAGGAATATCAACAACACCATTGCCAGAAATAATTGTTTTGTAATTTAAAAACGACTTTAATTTATCAATATATAAACTATTCTCTTGAAATCTAGGAATTGTATATATAATTGATTCTAATGATTGCTCAAGGGTCCATGTTGCTCTTATTAAACCAAGAAAAGAAGCATATGAGAGGGCTTTCAAAATAATAATCTTATAAATCAGAATAAAAGGATACAACCAGCTAAGTAAAAAACGTAAAATTATAAAACGCTGAGAAAATTGAAGCAAGAAGAGTTTCTGCGAATATTTCTTAATGATTTCTTGCATTTGTTCTGTCGTTTCAGCGTATTGATCCATTAAGATAGATTTAACGTCACTCATTCGAATATCTTTAGCATAATCGGGTAAGTAAAAGATGCGGGTTATGTATTCGCTTTTGCGATCCAATGGCTTCAAATCGCTTTGTCGATTAAAAGTTGTTTTATTAATCAATGTACTGAAAAATAAATTCGAAGTTATACATATTAAGACAATAATTATGCCGACACGATCGGTTGTTACAATATATGCGCCGGCAAAAAATAAAATCGCAATATTATTGACGGTCGACCCTATTACTTCAAGAACTGTGAGCGCCCGCCCATGCGCTTCAGATATCGCCCACACAAAATTATTGTAAAAATCCGGATTATCGTAACAATCAACATCTAATCCGATTGCTTTTTGCATTAATTCCATTTGCATTTTTCTATTGATCTTTTCTATTGCTATTTTCTTATAAACCGTATCAAATATTTGCTGCAAAACATAAAACATAACTGTCGCAAAGGCCGCAACCGCAATAGTTTGAGGAATTTCTGCCAGCCCTTCTTTATATTGAAACGCATTAATGATTTGCGTGGGCAGATTAACCGAAAGATAAACATTCAGCATTCCGGATATGAGACTAAAAAGTAAAAATAAAACGCCATAAAGAGGAATATATCGAAATATATATTTTAACATAAACAGGTTATTGACGACTATATGCTTTATTTTTTTCAATTGCTTTCCTCCCCAATATATTGCTTTGCTTGTTGCAAGAACATTTTAGCATATAAACCACTATCCTCCATTAATTCTGCGTGGGTTCCGGCTTCGGCAATCCGACCGTTATCCAATAAATAAATTCGGTCGGCAATTGTAACCGAAGATAATTTATGGGAAATAAATATTACCGTTTTGTTTTCGCAAATTTTCATAATCAAGTCAAACATATGAGCTTCGGCAACCGGATCCAATGCACTGGATGGTTCATCCAGCAAAACAATTTCCGTATCTTTAGCAATCGCACGACCAATAACTAATTTCTGGTATTGCCCCCCGGAAAGAATCGCACCATTATCATCAAATTCCCGGGTAAGCAATTGCTTAATTCCATCTTTCTTGGAATTAACTATATTGCTCAGCCCTATCTGTTCCATAATATCATTGCATTTTTCCAAATCATTATCAGTTACTTTTCTTAATAATATATTCTCAGCTATCGATAACGAAAAGATATTATAATCTTGAAATACTGTGCTATAAAGATTGCGGTAATCATTGAGGGTATAATCTTTTATATTTTCCTTATTAAAATGGATTTCACCTGCTGTAGGGTCATAAAAGCGAAGAAGTAATTTAATTAACGTCGTCTTCCCGGCGCCATTATGACCGACAATCGCAATTTTTTCTCCTTTTTTTATTTTGAGGCTGATATTTCTTAGAACATCTTTGTTGGGAACATAAGAGAAGTTAACATTCTTCAATTCCAGATAATCCCAGTCTTTTTTGACTGACAAATTAACAAAAGATTCACTTATAAGCGGTTGATAAGTTAAAAATTCCTTTAAATTTTTACTGTAAATCCCGTCGTCAGTTATATTCGAAACACATAAGGAAATTGTACTCATTTGCGCTGATAAAGAGATGATTGTACCGATTAGTAAAACAAAGTTGTCTATTCCTATTGCTGTTCCATATAACATTCTAAACGTCGCATAAGCCAAAGGTCCTATCACTATAAAAGCAACAAATAAGCCATCCAGCGTATTAAGCGTTGATAACAACGGGATTTTTTTCTTTATCGAATTAATGATATTTTCACTTGCATCATAATAATTCTTTTTTAACACATTAAAGATATTGGTTATCCGTATTTCTTCGGCATAATCACGCAAATAAACTGTCCGCATGACAAAATCTTTTTGTCTTGATGAAAATGTATTATCATTGTCTATCTGATATAATAACTTATTTTTTTGCTTATTAATATAATAATTGGGTAATAAAGGGATAAGGACAATTAAAATAGCATAGGGGTCAATTTCAAAGACGATTATTGATAAAAAAAGGCAAGCAATTATTAAAACAATAAACGAAAGCCAGTTATCTAACGCCTTAATTGCCCGAAATTTGGCTTCTTTCGTCCCCCGTGTATATTTATCAAAAAAATCGGCATCTTCATAGCACCCTAATTCGACATCATTAGCTTTATCAAGCACTTTTTTAGTTATTTTGTAAGTGATTTCCTGATCGGTTAACGGGCGCAATCGTGAATCATAAATATTAAAATAGAAGGCGATAAACAAATACAAAAAAAATAATATGCCCATCAATATCATAATTCTATATAATTCCCATTCATTGATAAGCCCTTTTGTAACATATCCCAAAAGAACAACATTCCACAGAACCGGTCCGCCATATCGGCAAAGCTGATTTATAAAATCATAAACCAGTCTTGCCGGGCATGCTTTGATAACCATTTTGATAATAAATAGATTATTTCCCCAAATATTATCGGGCTCATTTTTTTTAATTTTTTTCACGAATGCTCCTTAATATTTCTTTACTTCGTCAAGTACAGCCGCTATTTCATTATTATAGCGACTGAATTTGTCCTGATAAACTTCTAACAGATATAGACGAGAAAAATATAAGTTCATATTATTATCGTAATAGTATGATAACAGTGAGGGAATAATCGGCATGAGACCTACACCTTTTTGCTTGTTAACCATTAACCCCTTTTTTTCTAAAATGGTCTTAATATCTTTATAACAAAGAGGTGATTGCGTAGTTACATCATGATATGTACAAGAGATTCCATAACATTGCTTAAAGATATTGACCGCGTTATAAAGGTATGTAGAAAAATTCAATCTCACGTTCATTTCAATCATTGGATAAATGTTATTATCTTCGTCAATAAAGGCATCAATTCCTACTATACCATAAAAACCCATCGTAAATAATGCTTTGCCGATTTTCTGTGTGTATTCAACAAATTTCGTAAAAATTTCATCGGGAATATCTTTGGTGAATTCGGAACCTTGGTAAATAATTTTCTTAACAAATTGTTTTGATAAACAAATAAAATTAATTTTTCCATCGCTTTCAATCCAAATTTGGTAATTAAAATCTTCTTTTCTTTGAATCCACCCTTCGGCAATAAATTCTTGCTCATTGGTGCTAAGTCTTAGCAGGCGGATTAATTTTGTGAGTTCCTTCTCCTCTTTGACTATGTATAAACCTCTCCCTGATACTCCATAGGGTTCTTTTACGATCACTTGATTATAACCGCTCGCTTTAATAAAGTGCCAAGCGGCTAACATCTCTTCTGCATTTCGGATAATTCTTCCTTGCGGAACATGAAACCCTAAGTCTTCGGCAAGTTTTCGGCTAAATATCTTATTGTCTATTCTTTTATGAAGCTCCCAGTTTGAATTACAAAAAGTATCTAAGCCGTGCAGCTTGGCTAATTGCATTATTTTGGCGCTCATACCATAACAAGTTAATACGGCGGAGCCGTCCAGTCTTTCCTGAAGCCATTCGGGGTTGTCCAACAAGTATTCAAGGATATTATCATCATTTCCCGTTATAAGCAGATGTGGTATTATGAATCCATATGACTTTAAATCTTTTATATACTCCGAATTCGGAGGATGATTAAGTACTAAATAATCATTTTCTTCACCCAAAAGTAAATTTACTTCTGAGAGTGCATTTACCAAAAATTTTTCGCTTGGATTTTTCATCTTTCGTGTCATATTTTGATTCCATTCATCCGTGACATCCATATTGCAAATCCATAGCTTTGTGTTATTTCCGGCTAACATATGACCTCCTCTATTTCATTATAGTGAAAAGTTATATTTTCTATTCTGCATATTTCAAATCTTTTAATTGACATTGTTTGATTAAAAATTCTTTAATTTTTAGTTTATCAAAGATTTCATCATATAGTTCTACCACATTCGGACATCCTACATCTCTCGCTTTTAAATACTCCGTACCGAGCGCGTTATCTTTATAAATAAGCCGTTCCAAATGGGCGTCTTCCATAATTTGAATCATCCCGATTTTTTCAAGTTGCGGCAATACTTTTGTCATTAAACAACCGGAGGATACATACTCATTTATTTCTTTATCAACGGGTGGCCGCCAATCTAATTTTTCGACAAGAATATTTTTGATAAGATTAATATTGTATTCCAGATAAAGAAATGGATATATGACCGATATATCAGAAGGTATTTTAAACATTTGATTTACAAACAAGCGATAGTTTTTATTATTTTGATATATTTCGGTATGCTTCATCTTATTTTTGGCTTGCTGTAGAATGTATTTACTTGTATTTTTGGCAATTGAATTACTCTTTAAGCTATAATCTAAGTCTATTTTCCTTCCGCTATTTAATTGTGATTTTTCTAAACCGGTAATAATATACGGAATATTATGTTCGGAAGCATAATTGGTAGCACAGGCAAGAAGCAAATTATTGCATGTAATACATAGATGATTGAATTTATCTTTATGGAATTTCTGATATTCTAAAATTTGGGTTTGAAAAAACCATTCAAATTCTTTAGCATAATTTATAATAATAAGTTCGACATTTAGTTTTTTGGCATATTCTGCCGCAAAATGCTTTGAATGGCTTTCAAATCCGTTATCTACCATTACGGCAACGGCTTTTTTATGATAAATCTGCGTTATTAAATATAAAAGATAAGTGCTGTCCTTTCCTCCACTCAGCATAACCGCACAATCGATTTCCGTTTCTCTTTTATCTTGTGATAAAAGATTTTCCAACATTTCATTTTTTTGCATGATTGCATCACCTTACCTTTCCGTCAGCTCTTGCCAGTAGTTCCAAATTCCACTGCATATAATTTTTTTCTTGAATTGATATGTTTTCTATCAATTTTGCAATATTTTCAAGTCGATAATGTTCATATTTTAATGATAATTTTGTCAATTGTAACGAGATGGAATTCCATACTTTTATAATTTTTTCAAATTCAGACAACCGTATTCTATATTCTGAATTATTGGATTCAAATATTGGGGCAATGTCCAAAAGATTACTAAGTAAGATTTTTTTACCGGATATGACTCCCATATGGTCTAGTTGAAATTTTAGATTAGTAAAGAAATTTGGCTCAACACTGACGGAATTTCGGGCCATTTTTTTCAAGTCCTCCGCAAGCAAAAAAGCAATATCCATTCCTGAACTGCCGATATTTTTATTGACGGATTCACCCGTATACATTTCCAGGCTATTAACCAATCGTTTGAGATTATCTATTTTCATTAATTCAATTATTTTCTTTTTATCAAAAACATAAATGGTTGTTTTTTCATCCTCCAAGATATCAATGAATTCCTTCAAATCAATTGTTCCTTGAAAGATACTCACAGGATATGAAGGGATATAACAATCACTAATAAAAGCATGTTGTTCGTTTAAATCAAAAACGGTAATAAAATGTCGGAAGGTATTTAAACCTTGGTAAACAGAATGATATTTCAATAAATGCGAAGATACGGCACACACTATCGGAAACCCGGAACGAATTATTTCTTTAATTTGGGATAAATCAAAATGAACCGGGGTGTTTAAATGAAAATCAACACACATTTCCTGTTCAAGCTTAAGGAAAACCTCATTAAGCCTCATTCCGATATAAATATTGTTATGGCGGACAATCTCCCTAATATCCTCATCTTGTACTGCCAATGATTGATTAAATGGTTGCAAAGATAGGGCATAAACCATTCGGACAGCCTCACTTATATGAAAGACATCATACTCATTTACATGATTTCCTAAATATCTGAGGGCGTTTGCAAATGATCCAAACGCACACTGGTAAGCTTGTTGTGTTTTAAACTCATTTTTCATAAGTCTCCGCTTCCGGTAGATAGTAAACGTCATCTTTTAGCTTTAATAGTTCTTCCATAAATAATAATTCATCATTGAAAAGAATATTTATGTCATTTTGCAATTTGACAATGAGTGCTCTATTTTGCGTTACTCCTAATTTCGTTATAAATAACGCAATTCGATTATAGCGATTAATTATTCTATCATAATTTTCGGCAAATTCTTTACTTATACTATTCGATAATAAATAGTCCATGCCCTTTCTAAGTAAACATCTAGCGCCGAGAAAATCCATTACTTTCATACCGTATACGATTTCCCGACATAAATGAGATAATTGTTCTTCTTTAACGAACGCAAGCTCCGCAAAGGATTTAAAGAATAAAGAGACTGCATTTTTTCCCAGTACATCACTTCGCGGATACAAATACGATTCTATACACGAAAAAAATGCGGTTTTATAATCCGGCTGCTTAATATTTTCCAACCCCGCAAAGATTAATATTTTATTCTTTGCTTCTTTTATAGCCTGCAAAAACCGAGTTTTTGACAAAGTACCATTATAATAACCATTCTCACTATTAATGACTCTAGCATCACTAATATATATCTTATCACATGAATGATCTATACCATATACAGTTATCAGGTGAGCCCTCCCCGTATAATTTGTAAACATCTTTGAATAATCTAAATATTTCGTATTTGCTGATACAATAACAGGAACGCCATTATTTATACTTCCTTCAATCGCTGAAAGCACTTGACCGGCATTTTCAAAATGTGCCCAGTGGATATTAATCCCGAGACTTTTATTTATTTCATTTATTGATTCCGGCGACAAGACAATCCAATTTAAAGAATCATAGCGAAATTCTAACATGTTTGCGGCTAAAAATATATGTTCTTCCCTTAAATTAAGCGAAGCAATATAATTAATATAATTCAATATTGAGGACAAAACACAGCTTTCTCCTCCGACAGTTTGAAATGACAATATTTTATTCATATATTTGATTAAGTAATAATTCTTCCTTTTTGCCGCGATTCCGAATAATCTTATAGGCACTTTTGCAAAGCAGGATTTCTTCCGGAGTATCATGCCCTAAAAAATGAAGAGGGCTGAATGAATAGCCATATGCCCCCATCCGATGGACGCAAACGTAATCGCCGATTTCTGCTATTGGCAGGGAGACTTTGTTCCCCAGTAAATCATCCGGCGTACAAAGCGGCCCCACGATATTAACTATTTCGGTTTCTATCTCATCTGCATTTGGTTTTCCCAGAATACTTAGCGGGAAATTGTTTCGCAACAATTTTCCCCGATATGTGGCATTGCAGCAATGATTCATCCCTCCGTCGGTGACAAGATATGTGATTCCTTTATTTTGCTTTTTATAGAGGATTTTTGTAATATAATATCCGGACATGGCAAGTAAGAATCGCCCCGATTCGACGATAACCTTACAATCCGGGAAGAGTTCGTGATATTCAAAAATGATCTGTTTTAATTCAGCTGAAATATTTTGCAAATTCAATTCTTTTTTAAGATCTACATAGCTAATGCCCATACCGCCGCCAATGTCTAATATTTTAAACGGTAACGAATATTTTTCATATAATCTCTTGATACATTCTTGAACGGTTCGGCAGTAATTAAGAAATTCTTCATGTTCTAATATTTGCGTACCCAGATAAATTTGTATTCCCATCAAATTTATATTTGGCATAAATGGCAATCGCTCTATTGCGTTGCCAATTATCTCTTCATCAATACCAAATTGTTTTTCGCCCCCCATTTTTAATGCCGCGAATTTCGGAGAGCTCGCATTGGGGTTAACGCGAAACCCGACATCACAAACAATACCATATTCTGCTGAAATTGTTTGTATTGTTTCTAATTCTTCAATCGAATCAATCATTATGCATAATAGCCGCGCTTTTATTGCTTCACGAAGTTCTTCATGCGTTTTTCCCGGACCGGAAAAAATCGTGTTCTTACAATTAAAACCTGATTTTTCTGCCAGCATAAGTTCTCCCGCGGAAGCAACTTCGATACCCGCCCCAAGTTTTTGCAACAAACTTGCAATTTGGATATTTGAATTTGATTTTATTGAATAATAAATTTCGATACCGGATCCAAATGCATTCATAATACGGTTATAATATTCAGCAATAACTTCCTTATCATAAACATAAAAGGGTGTTTTTCTTTCTTCCGTAATTTGGAGTAATTCTTTTTCTTTATCGCTCATTATTCGTTCCCTTCAATATATTTTCGAACTAAATTGCAAATATTCTCCATATTAAAGAAGTTATCCATATCATAATCTTCATCATCAATAATAATATCAAATTCGGCTTCCAGGGCAACGACAATCTGGATTGCGATAATCGAGTCCAGACCCAGCGTTGAAAGAGGTTGACTCTTTTCCAAGGTATCCGGTTTATCTTGTAATTCCAGTTCTTCCTTGATGATTTTGCGTATTCTCTGTTCCATACCTTTCGTCCTTTATATGATGAAATATCAGATTCATCATATATACCTTTCCTATTTTTAATCGCCCATGTTCTATGCTCTTCTCTGTTAATAACATCCAAAAAGTTTTTATGATGTATTTTCAGACAATAACTTAAACAATTCATTAATGGTGTTAAAGGTAACCAAACCTACATCTTCACTATCGAATGAAATATTAGTGATTGCTTCAAGCTCGACAATAATATTTACGAATTGAATTGAGTCAACGCCGGCATCATGAAGATTCGTGTCATATTGTAAATTTTCAATTTGAGCATGTTTTTGGATCAATTGAATTAATTCATCTTTTGTCATTTGTCACCTTCTATATATTTTCTTATTTCATCCGGCCATAAATCAATTTCAAGTCCATACTGGCTTAAAAAAGCATAAGCCCACCGCTCAATCCCAAAAGCCGTACAACCTGTATAAACATATTTAAGGTCTTCTTGAGTAATATTATAAGATTTCCCAAAATGGTTTCCATGAATATTAAACGAACCAATGGCAATATCTTTTTTCAAACTTGGGATATCCGCTCTGATCTCATATTTTAGCTTTGCAATAGCTTGAAAGGTTTTCGCCTTATTATCGCCTACGAAAAACGGGTCACTGGCTGACTCAATTTTAACTCGCAACTTAATCCGCTCTATGTACGCAATAATATAATCCATCGTTTCTTTTCTTTTTCTAACCGTAAAGGATTCCTCACCCACGAAGATAATTTCACGCATGGTAAATTCATGCAACCGGTGCGGATGCTCCATATTTTTCGACTCATAGCGAAAGCATTTGCCTTTCGCAGTTACGATTGATTGTTTCATTGTTGAATTTTGATTATTGATATAACAATGAAGACAAATAGCCGGAGTTAATACATGTGTTTCCTGATTATAGTGCTTTTCATCATGATTATTTAAAAACTGATGGATAACATCTAAATCTTCATTCAGATGATTAACAAAATTAATATATTGCGGGAAAGAATCAAGGTATCCGCATTGATTCAGCTGTTTATCTTCAATTAAAGTTGGATATGAGTGTTCAATTGCACCAAATTCCTTGGCCATATCAGCAAATATATGATCAAAATATTCGATCAGCTTAAAGTATACTCCATTGAATGATAACAGGCCTTCACCTGATTCATGGACGCATTTTTCTTGAATCATCCTTTGATAAGCATCATTATGATAAACCGGAATAAAGTCATTTTCGTAAATTAATTTTTCTAAAAATGTCGGTTGTTTCATAACTTCATCATATAATGTTTGAATGATTCTGCCGGTTTTACCATCTTCACTGACCTCTATATAATTGATGTATACTGCCTTCTCTCCATTTTCAGTCTCGATAATATTTAATACTTCTGTATCACGACAAAAAAACTTCAACTTATAAATAAAGTCCTTCATTGCGGAAGGGCTCATTTGGTAATGACATTTCGGCATGTTAATTCCTCCATATAACTAATAAGATTTTCGTGTATTTTTTCTTCCATCAATAAAATGTCTTGTAATATTTTCACCATGTTGGCCAAAGTTCCCGGTTTTCTTTGTACTCCGTACTTATATGCCACACCGGAAAGTTTTAACCAGTATTCTCCGCTTTTTTCGCAATATTCTATTGTTTCAGCTAAATCTTTTCGCCCTTCCGTAAGTTTTAATAAAGCCGAAAAGCGCATCCTGTTCTTGCTAATATTTTTTATTGCCGAACGGAATATATGCGTAAAATAAAAATTGTGATTTATATCCCAATTTTCAACATTTTGCAGGTCTTCACAAAGCGATTTTAAGGCCTTTAAACCCCAACATCGGAATGTCTTTTCGCATATCGCACCTAAACTATTTATGCTTCTGCGGATTATAGATAAAATCGTGTCCGTGTTTGCCGGAAAGAGTGGGGAAATTTGAACCTCTACCCATAAATTCCGAATTGGCACGCCGCTAATCCCTTCATAACTCTCATTATATGGATTTAATGATGAACGCGCTTCAATAAAATCATTAAAAGCAATTTTTCCCGTATATCTACTACCCGTAAAATGGTATTCGTCAATTACTTTTACCCAATTTTCTTTCAAATTTATTTCTGTTATAATTATATAATGAAGCGCATGCATTTTTAAATGTGCTTTATGGTACTTAAGATAATAAACATCAACAGCACAGATTATCATTTTACTGTCCGTTAAAAGATGGATGATTCTATTTACGGCAATTTGTGAATCATCACTGATATATCTGCGAATCTCTATCATATCTGTTCGAGAATCATTTGCATATTCTTTGCCATTGTCGGCGTATTGAACAGGATGAAAAGTAATCATTCCATAACTATTGGCGATATATTTCTGATAGCTTGAATCTATGTAAATAGGAGCATTATTCTTTAGAGGATAGTTTATGCCTATATCGTGGGTTTGCATATCATAAAAAAGCGAAATATTGTCACACAAAATAATATCCGGTTCTATATTCATCTCTGAATTCATTAAAATATTCGCCAGACAATGGCAAAAGCAATCGGAAACATATGCCTTTTCATATTTTAAAAATTTATCTTTAGACATTCGTACTTAAACCTCAAAAATATTTTTATTAAGAAATCGCTTCTTACTAATTAAAAAATCCATTATCTCTTGATAATTCGAAACCAGCTCGTTTGAAGGATAGGGGTTTGTCTGCTTTAGCGGATCGGCAATTTCTTCCATGCCTATATTTAAAAAATTAAAGACTTTTGCCTTCACCTTCTTATCTTCATCAAAATCCTCTTCATAAATTAGTTCAAGATAAGGTATACCATGATCATTAAAGGTTTGAATACAATTATTGTTAAAACAATCCCATTTTCTTAATGTGGCATAAGCAATTTTCGGATCAAGTTTAATCTGCTTTTTCTGATGATCCGAACGATCCGTATGTCCATACCTTTGTTCCATCATAATCATGAAAGAAATATATTCCTTAAGCATGTTATTTCGCTTCATAAAAATAAATTGATAATTATTTTTTACATGCTCTAAAATAAACTCTTCCGGAGACGAATATCCTGCATTTTTCAGCCAATACGAAATTTGCTTGTATCCGCAAACTTTATTGTCATGACCCGAATACTCCTGCTCTAAAAATAAAAAAGGCTCTTTTTGTTTCTGATATTTCGAGTTATTCCAGCGTTCTCCATCCGGACCTTCGGAAAAAACTTCACCCAAACACCATACACGTGAATGTTTCTTAAGCAATCGGATTAAATACTCACTGCCTGTCCGCGGATTTGATAATATGACAAACTTCATATTTACTACCTTTTCTACTTTTCCAATATGGTTTCATGTACTTGCAATCCTACGTGCCTTCCCGGGCTCATCAGGCACCCGAGAAGTTTATCGCCTTTTTTTAAAGTCGTAATATTCCGGGGAGTGCCGTCTGCGCCCATAACTCTGACATGCCAATCATCTTGCAATATTGTATTAATCGGTATAGAATCAATTATTCCTTTAATTAAAAGCAAAGGCCTTTTTTCCGTTTTGCTCCTTCCGACAGCGACCACCCTTGCCTCGCCTTTTGTATTGACGCATAATAAT
>JGI24695J34938_10001792_pt1 | contig 17661 bp, 15 predicted proteins | sample TergutCo191P3_FD_34938 | JGI IMG/M metagenome (IMG submission 34938)
ACAAATATATCTGAAGGAGCAACCGTTCCCGGCGGCGTATTAAATCTCTACGCAAGATGGAGCGAACCTGCGCCTGATATGGTTTGGGTTCCAAGGGGCAGCTTTGTCATGGGTGATTCAAGCGTTTCGGGCACTCCTGCCGCGTATCACTCATACCCGACAAGGCGCGTAACGCTTGATGGTTTTTTCATCGGCAGATTTGAGGTTACGCAATTAAGCACGCCGGATACGAATAAATCTTATACGGAAATAATGGGAAGCAACCCAAGCCAGTTTTACAGAAACGATGTCCGTCCTGTTGACAGAGTGTCATGGTATGACGCGGTTATGTACTGTAATGAGCTTACCTTAAAAACACAGGGAATGGCTGCCGCTGATCAGGTTTATACGATCACTAACGTAGTGAAAGGTTCCAACCTTGCCGGAACCGGCGGAGTGCGTCCTGCAGCGCAATCGATTATTAGCGCAACAGTTACCGCAGATTTTTCTAAACGCGGTTACCGTCTGCCCACAGAAGCGGAATGGGAATACGCTGCAAGGGGAGGAAATAACTCGCCGTTTAATTACACTTATTCAGGAAGTAATACAGCGGATTCGGTTGCCTGGTATAATGAGTCAATCAAGCAAGGCGCGGACGCTGGTTCCACTCAAACAGTGGGGACAAAAACCGCTAACACGCTGGGTATTTATGACATGAGCGGAAATATATCAGAGTGGGTTTGGGATTTGTTTGCTTCTTACAAAGACAGTTATTATTCTACCGCTTCCGCGTTAACTAACCCGAGAGGTCCCGCTTCAGGAACTGAGCGTGTAAGACGCGGCGGCGCGTGGAGTAACGCTGTCGGCAATGTGCGAAGCGTTGTGCGTAACAGTCAGGCGCCCGGTGAAGCCACATGGGTCAACGGTTTTAGAGTTGTACGGGGACCATCACAGATTTGGTAATTATTTCCCGGGCGCATTGCTAACGCGGTGCATTAACTGTCACCTATGATGCGGACTTGAACTTTACGTGTTCTGGGACCATCGTATTCGTTAAACCAGATACCCTGCCATGTACCGAGGAGGAGCCTTCCTCCCGATACAATCAACGTGAGCGATGGCCCCACAAGACTTGTCTTTGTGTGAGCGGCGGAATTGCCTTCGCCGTGACGGAATTCACGGCGGTCGGGTGAGATACAATTCAACGCAAAATTTACATCGCGGGGAACATCCGGGTCTGCGTTTTCGTTTACAGTTACAGAAGCTGTCGTGTGCGGAATAAAAACCACGCAGATTCCTTCGCTTATGCCGGAAGCTGCGGTAATCTTCTGCACTTCATTTGTAATATTGATCCAGTCTGTCTGTCCGCCCGTGCGGACGGAAAATTCAGAAAGCGTTGTCATGTATTATCTGCTTAAAAGCCTGTTAAGCCGCTTTACAAAATCCGCAGGGTCTTTTAGTTTTACGCCTTCTACAAGGAGCGCCTGTTCGAACAGCACGCAGGAAACGTCCGCGATGCGCTCTTCGTCTTCGATGTCTTTAAGACCCATAACGACAGGATGTTCGCCGTTTACTTCCAGAATTGGTTTTATATCCGGCATCGTGGTTTGACCCATCGCCTTAAGCATCTGCGCCATCTGCATTGACGGATCGTTTTCGTCAGCGACAATACATGACGGCGAGTCATGAAGACGCCGTGATAGTTTAACATCTTTTACCTTGTCGCCGAGTGCTTTTTTAATCTTTTCGATAACAGGTTTTGCCTCTTTTTCGGCGGTTTTATCTTCTTTCTCGCCGAGCTCTTCGTCTGCTCCCGCGCGGTTAACGGCTTTGAGATCCCAGCTTTGGCTTTCTGTTTTTCCGTCTGTACCGGGTGTTTCTTTGCGGTAATTGTGAAGCGTTGGAATTATCAAGTCGTCGATGTCATCGTCCATGATGAGAACTTCGATTTCTTTTGCGCGGTACGCTTCCAATAAAGGAGAAGAGCGCAGTGTTTTTTCGTCGCCGCCTGTGATGTAGTAAATATGCTTTTGATCGCTTTTCATGCGGGAGACATAATCAGCGAAACTTGTCCAAACGGATTTTCCGTCCGCGCCGTCGATCATCGTGCTCTTGAAACGAACGAGGTCTTGCAGAGCGTCACGGTTTGCGAAATCCTGATAGAGCCCTTCTTTTAATGGACGGTTAAATTGAGTAATAAAGGTTTCCCATTTTTCTTTTGCCTCGTCTCCGCCGCTTGAAGCATTATCAGCCATCTGTTTAATTTCTCCGAGGATTTTTTTAACAGAGGCGCTTTTAATATTGAGGAGGATTTTATTCTGCTGCAGAATTTCACGGCTTACATTGAGAGGTAAATCCTCAGAATCGATAACACCACGTACAAAGCGAAGATACGTCGGCATCAATTCCTTCTCGTCATCGGTGATAAAGACGCGTTTTACATACAGCTTAACGCCCGGTTTATAATCAACATTGTATAAATCGAAAGGCGCTTTTTTTGGAATGTAAAAGAGGGTAGAGTATTCAAGCGTTCCTTCGGCTTTTGTATGAATGTGGTGCAGCGGAGCGTCAGTATCGTGCCCGAGCTGTTTATAAAATTCGTTGTAATCATCGTCTTTAAGATCGGATTTGGCTCTGCGCCAGAGAGCAGTGCCTGAATTGATCCTGTCGGTTTTGGTTACGCTTCCCTTTTCGTTTCCTTTGTCGTCCCATTCTTTTTCATCATAAGTAAGGTAGATGGGAAACGCAACATGGTTTGAGTAACGTTTGATAATGTCTTCGATTGACCAACGGTTCGTGTATTCGGTTCCCTCTTCTGAAAGGTGCAAAATAACTGTTGACCCCTGGCTGTCACGGGATGCGCCGCCATCGGCAAGGCGTTCGATTTCAAAGCCGTCTTTGCCGTCGCTTGTCCATTTCCAGACAGAGTCTTCGTTTGCCTTGCGGCTGATAACCTCGATTTTTTCGGCTACCATAAACGCCGAGTAAAAGCCGACGCCGAATTGCCCAATTAAATTGGAATCCTTTTTTGCGTCTTCGGCGAGTTTTTCCAAAAACGCCTTCGTGCCGGAACGGGCAATTGTTCCCAACGAATCGATTAAATCCGCCTCGTTCATGCCGATTCCATTGTCACTGATGGTTAAAGTCTTTCCGTCTTTATCGAAGGAAATGTCAATCCGAGGATCGAAATTAAGCGATTTATAAGCTTCGTCCGCAACAGTAAGGTATTTGAGCTTGTCCAGCGCGTCAGAGGCATTCGAGACAAGCTCCCGAAGGAAAATCTCTCGGTTAGAGTAAAGGGAGTGAATAATAAGGTGCAGTAACCGGCTTACTTCGGTTTGAAATTGAAACGAACGAGGTTCATATTGTGCCATGATGGGGCTCCTGTAAAATATTGGGTTATATGGAAGAAATAGCATGAAATGTCAAAAGAATCAATAGATTAGGCGCAAGAGCAGAGGCGCAAAGCCCCATCGGCTAGATTAGGTGGCATGAATTAATTATATCAATCTAAGCGCAAGGGCGGAGGCGAAAAGCTCCGCCTGCTAGAATGAGTGGCATGAATTAACGGACGCTTTGGCGTCGCTGCATTCACCCTCACTCATAGACGCATGCGAAACTTTTCGCCTCCACTCTTGCTATTGGTTTAGCTTATATTCATAACAACAATTATTCTTATAAACGCCGCTGGGGCTTTGCGCCTCTGTCCTTGCAATTGGTTGGATGCCTCTAGGTAGTGGCTATAATAGCAGCTTCCCATTTAAGTAAATTGCCATACTTTTTACAGTACGGCAATTTCTTGGTAATGATTAGTGTTTTGAATTAAATAAAGATTTAAAATTATATTTGTTGTGGCGTACATTTTCCTGATTTTCTACAGAATTTAATGAGTTCATAACACCTATGCTGTATACGCCCTCATAATCATAAAAAATCCATCTTGTACGTGATGAATCTCCCAAGGAGAGTGTCCAAGTTTCAGTTTTGTTAATAAAATTCAATTCGATCTTGAGTGTTAAAGCGTTCCATCCAGCTTTGAGATTTAGATTAAGATTTTTACTTATTCTTGTATAATCGCAACCACAGTCATCACCACAATCACAATAACCCATATCTTCAATACAATCACATTCAATTGTTCTTGTTGTCCCGCTGCCTGTAATGATAACATCTTTATCAACATATAAAAAACGAGTACCTTCATAACTGGTTTTACCTTGCCATTCTTTTCTTAAATTAGAATTACCTCCTATAGATAAAACTAATTCTTCTACTTGTGTATTAGAAGGGCTTATATTAAAATTATTAAGGTCATTTAAAAAAGGAAAGACATCCTGTATATTATACAAGTCAGAAGGTGTATCAATGGTGAAATCTAATATTCCATTAGTAATCGAACCGATTCCGCCTATGCTTTCGCCTATATAACTTATAGAATCAACAAATTTATTTCCTGTGAATTTCACATAAGTAACGCCGTTTTCATCCCAATCCATTATCCATACCTGTCCATCTAAGGTTAGCGTTTCTCCAAAGAACACTTTCCCACCGCCGTCGCCGCCGCCGCCATCATCGCACCCTGCGATCATCATTGCGAATACCAGCGCCATTACCAGTACTCCTGCCATTTTAAATTTGCTTTTTTTCATAGTTTCTCTCCTCTTTTGATTTACCTGCCCGAAAGGGAAGGCTTGCTTTTGGCTTATAAGCATATTAATGATATTAGTATTCTACAAAGAGCAAATTGTCAATATACAATTGTGCTTTTTAGCCTATTCTATTAATTATGGGTTTTCGAGAGAATTTAAAGGCAGAATTGTCATATTCGGGGATGCTTGTTAAAGAACTGGCAGCTAAAACAGGGTTAAAAAAACACACTATAGATAATTATCTAAGCGTTAGAGGCAGAATGCCCGCGGCAGATGCCGCTGTGAGAATAGCCAATGCTCTTGGAGTATCCGTAGAATATTTAATAACTGGCAAGGAAATAAAGAATAAAAAAACATCCGAACGCTTTTCATTGGAAATACATAATATGGCGCGTATTGCGGAGAAATTAAAATCTGATCACCGTAAAATCGCGATTCTGTTTATAGATTCACTAAAAAAACACGAAGAACTGCAATAGTCACCCATGAAAAACCTGTAAACCCTTTTGATAAATATTATCAATTAATATCAATATAAAGTTTTTAATTCAGAAATAAAGGATTCAATATCTATATCAGATATTAAATTCTTGTTTTTCCACCATATTGATATTTCTACATCCGTTCCTTTTCTGTCTATTTCATGATTAAATAAAAAATAGTTATTTAATTCGGTCATTGTCTTGTGAATTTCCAAAAATTGATTTTTTTTACACATGATTACAAATACGCACTTTTTTGAAACACAAGGATTCAATTTTTTAAAAACAGCGATAATATCATCAGCAGCTTTTTCAGAAAACGGCGTCTCTGTTATAATGGAATCAAAACTGTTTTCTGGAAAAGAAACGTCAGCGGCATTCATAACAAAATGAGAAGAACCGTAAAACTCAAGACCGGGTTTTAACACAGGATCGATATCAATACTTGTCATGCAGCCATGCGGATTTATAAAATTAGACTCAAAAATAATGCCTCCCGCTCCGGCAAAAGGATCAAGCATTTTTTTATTTAAATATGGAATTGATAAATTAACCATGCACCTTGCGTCTTCCACAGGAAGAGACCTTCTTCCCATTTCACTGCCGTCACCGCGATAGCCAAAAATCGTTTTTATCTCGCCGTTGTTATCGGCAATCTTAAACTCTCTATTGTGCGCAGAATGTTTCATGTAAATATTATTATCTTCAGAGTAGAAATCAACGACAGAGAACTTTTTTCCTTTCCATATTAAAGGATTAATCGATCTAAGATCGGTTTTGTTTTCCATGAGACAATCGGTAAAATCCAATAAATAATATTTACAGCAATATCCAATGCCTAACAGTTTATCCTTAAACGCTTCCAGATTTTCTTTCGGACATAAAATAGAAAAAATTCCTTTTATGTCTCCAAGCGGACCATTTTTTACAGCGGTAATTTTATTCTCATACTGCGCAAAAATCATTTCCAGCATTGCAATCTGTTTAGCTTTAAGCCGTGAGTTTCTGATCTTGCAAATAATTAGTTGATAGTCTCGTAAATATTCATCTATGTTTGTTTTATTAATTTCTATAAATAGATTTTGTTTATGAAGCATTGAATAATTTTAACACGGGTGGATTAATGCATCAAGCGTGTAATTTATTGTTAAAATCTATAATTAATTATTAGCATTCATGCCGCGTTGATACTTATACCACAAAAGCCACAGAAGCGCCGCGACAATTCGCAGAGCGAAAATAATCGCAAAAGCATATCGAAAACCGTTCAGGTCTTCGCCCAAAGAATGATATAGAATGACACCGGCTACAGGCATTACCGCGTTGGACAAACAAAGCAAGCACGCAAATACAGCCAAATAAAAACTTCGATATTTATTATCCACAACCAGCAAGATACATTGAAACAAATTAAGCGTAACAACGCAAAAAGGAATATGCGCAATGGTATGAAGAATAATAAAAAGATGCGGCCCCATAGAGATAGGAAGGCTCACAGCAACAATCATAAAAACAGGACAAAGGCTTAAACCGATAATTCCAAAAGTGAAAGGCAGCACAACGCCGTGTTTTTCATTATAACGGCTCCAAAATTTAATTGTTAAAAGTTGAATTGCCGCCGCGCCTAAAGTAACAAGCCCAAGCTGCAGTTCATTCATTTTTAGGTAGCTTACTTGACCTATAAAATACAATGTCCAGTCTGAATGCCATGTCATGTGAAAAAATAAAGCGGTGGCGGCAAACAACAAAAATTGTTTGTTATGCAAAAGGCTTTTGCCGGCATTTTTAATTTCTGCCAATGTGAGACGTTTTGTTTCTATTACTTGCGATTCACTGTGCCGCGCTTTACGAAATCTTCTAAAATTAAAAATAGCCAGCAGAAACAATAAAAATGCGCTCATAAAAAAAGCCTGATGCGCGATAATCTTTCCGTTTGTGTTTTCAATGCGTGTCAGTATGATGCCGACCAAAAGCGGCGCAACCATACCGATGATCAAAGTAACACGTGTTCTGAGGGTCAGCACATGATTGCGTGTTGTTATGTTTACAACACTCGGGAAAAATGACTGCCATGCGATATTGTAAAGAGCAATAGCGCCGCCTGTCAAAGCAAGCGATCCAAGAAAAAAATAAATGGAATAGGTATCGGTAAAAGGCGATACAGCGCAAAGCAGGTATCCAAGCATAACAACCAGCATCATTATTATTACGATACGTTTTTTATTATGCAGGCTGTCCATACACAACCCTGCTGGAATTAATATAAGCAAGGTAAAAATATGCGGGAGAAATTGAACCAAACTCAACTGAAAATCATTTGCACCCAGGCGGACAGCGAATAAATTAAAATTGCTGCTTGCGATATTAACCGCGCCAACGGCGAGAAGACCGTCCGTAACATAACGTACAGCTGCGGGATTCACTCTGGCAAGTTTTCTGGCATTCGCCGGAAGATATTTTAACAATGACGGCATACAAGGCTCTTCATAATATTTTATACCATAGAATTATATAGGTATTCTATTGAGTGTATTTTTGAAAAAATGAACTATTTTGCTCATTTTTTACCTTAAAAATCACCAAAATACATTAAAATACGCCATTATTCCGCTTTTTCCAAAAAAAAATATAAAATTCTTTACTATTCATAATGTTTTTCCTAAAGTTTTGGATTTTACTAACGATAATGTATATGTCAGATAGTTGTTTTTATAAACATAGTGAGGCTGTCCTTACGTGTCTGGCAGTAAAAATCCGGATGGGTTTTTACAACGAAAGCATGGATGCTTTCGCCCCAAAATCATGGAGGATCATATGATCGTCAACCACAACCTCAGCGCAATGTTCGCTGACAGGTCACTTAAAGTGACACAATTGTACCTGGGTAAAGGAATGGAAAAACTTTCCTCGGGTCTCCGGATCAACAGAGCCGGCGACGATGCGTCAGGATTGGCAGTTTCTGAAAAGATGCGCAGCCAAATCCGCGGGCTTAATCAAGCCTCAACCAACGCACAAAACGGTATTTCTTTTATTCAAACAGCAGAAGGCTATCTTCAGGAATCTCAGGATATCCTGCAGCGATTGCGCGAACTTGCCGTTCAGGCTTCTAACGGAATTTACAGCGATGAAGACAGGCTCTACATCCAGGTTGAAGTCTCCGCGTTAGTTGACGAGATCGACAGAATCGCAAGCCATGCCCAGTTTAACGGCATGAATATGCTGACAGGACGTTTCGGCAGATCGACAGGCGATAATGTTGTAACAGGTTCAATGTGGCTGCATATCGGCGCAAACATGGATCAGAGAAGACAGGTTTACATCGGCACGATGACAACCAAAGGTCTTGGTATCCGCAATATCGATGATACATTCATCAATCTGCAGGACCCAGACGGAGCAAACAGAACAATCGGCACAATCGATGCCGCGCTTAAAAAAATCAACAAACAGAGAGCAGATCTTGGCGCGTACCAGAACCGTCTGGAACACACAATCCGCGGGCTTGATATCGGCGCCGAAAACACACAAGCGGCAGAATCCAGAATCAGAGACACCAATATGGCGAAAGAAATGGTCACCTATGTCAGAGATCAAATCCTAAGCCAGTCTGGAATCTCAATGCTGGCGCAGGCGAATCAGAGATCGCAATCGGTATTGTCGCTGCTTCAGTAATCTAACAGGGGGACAGGGTTTTCTTTGTTCCTTTGTTAAGAAATATATATATAAGGCTGATCTGTATAAATTACAGGTCAGCTTTTTTATTTTTTTTTATATATATACAAGTCCCATAAGAACAGCGGAGATGATGAGAAATATCGCGTAACTTATCAGCATCAACGGAGTAAACAAAGCTGACATTGCCGCAAGCGGAGCCGGACGCAGCGCAGGACCAACAAGAAAAAACGCGAGAGCTGTGCCTTTGCCAAGTCCAATCGCAAGCAATGATTGAACAAACGGTATAGCGCCGCCTCCGCAGGCATTCATTGGTATGCCGATAATTGCGCCCGCAAGAATTGATTGAACGCGTCCCATATAAAGCGCTTCATAAAAAAATCTCTGCGGAACAAAGACGGTTACAACTGCTCCCAAAAATATGCCAATAAGCAAAAATGGCGCGATATATAAAAAACTTTTATAGCAATTAACTAAATATTCTTTAACGGCAAATTTTTTCTTTTCCCTGTTTTCAATTTTTTCGCCGCCGTCTTCATAAACAGTGATCGTTTTTCTGATTATAAATTTATCAGGAATAAATAAGGCAAGCATTCCTGCCGCAAAACTGAAAATAAAAACCGCCAAAGTGCGGATAATTGCCATTTCCAATCCTACGCCGCCTGCGGTCATAACAAAAAGCTGCGGGTTCATCAATGATGAGGCAGCGCAAAAAGCAATGAGCGGCGCAGGCCGTACTTTACTTTTATATAATTCGATAACAATGGGAATAGTGCCGTAAGTGCAAAGCGGCGATAATATACCAATGATGGAAGCGGAAATAACAGCCTGTACAGGCGAGTTAGACACCCATTTATAAATTATTTTTGTCCATGACGCGAATTTTATAAGCTCGCCTAAAAAAATACCCGCAAGAAAATACGGAAAAAAGCCGCTTAACATTTCCCAGCAGGTTAGAAAGAAAAAATGTACTGCCGCAAAAATCCACTGTTTGTCCAAAATTTTGCCGCTATTTTGTTGCTGTTATGGACGCTTCTGCATAAGCCATGAAATTTGTAAATGCATATAATTTTATATTATGAGAACCGGCAGCGATTGTTGAAGTATTAGATGTTATGTTATCAAATCCGCCGTTTACGATACCCATGTAATTATTATTAATATATATATCAACTTTGGAAACAGTTGATGAAACATTTAATATTAAATTTAAATTATTATTATTAAATTCCGCTGATACAATTTCGATGGAAGGTTTTGCAAGCTGCGAAGAAGATAATCTTGTTGATGATATATTTCCGCCAAGGCCGGTTGCTATACTGCCAGAAAATTGAATATTATTTCTTAAATCATGGACTTTTATATTGCCAAGTACGGTAATATTTCTGGGATTACCGCGTACGGCAAGGTTTTTTCTGCCGACTCTGCCTCTGTCAGTTAAATATTTTAAATGCCCAATCTTTGTATAATTTACTTTGATAATATTTGACATTACCACATCAATCGCAAGACCGTCCCTTGATGCAAGCATACTGTTCATTTTCTTTAATGCGTTTGCGTCCCCTGCCGGCGGCAGAGGTCCCTGGTCAACGCCCTGCAAGGCTTCCATAACCACAAAATCCGCAGGCATTACGGCGTAATAATCCGCTATCCATTTATGTATGCCGTTGGATTCTGTATGAGGTATTCTGAAGTTGCGCCCGATGTCATTTGCGGAATTTCCGTAAATCCTCGGAGGAGCTGCGCCTATCGATATATTTTTTATTGCGCCAGTTGTTCCGGCGGTTGTATGCAGTTTTAAAACCGGAATACTTATTAGAGCGTCCGCTTCATACATTTGTTTGGAAACAAAATAATTACCTTCGCCGTCATAACTTGTATAAGCGGGAGACATAGGATTTCCGCCGTAATCAGACTGCCTGAAAGGCGTATTAAATACAGGTCTGGATAATTTTATTTTTCGAACATCATCCGGAAGCGCAGATGGATTCGGATTTGTCCAATAAGCGCCGCCTACAGTGTCAAGAGTAAGAAGCTGATCAACTGCCCAAAGATTTGCGAGAGTATAATTTACATTTGCATATTGATCTGCAGTGACTCCTTTACCGGAACTTTCCATGACAAGAATTGTCCCGGAAGGACCAATTATTTCTCTTACATTTTCCGCAACAGCCTGAACAACGCGCCAGTCTGTGACTATGCCGTTCGGGGCTGCCGGGGTTGCGGCATTCGGCGCACCCGCAGGAATTTTTACTCCTCCGGGCCATGACCAATTGTAAACTGTTGTTATAATATTTGGTTTTAATACAACTGTATCGCCCGTTTTAACTATTCCTCCTAGACCGCCTGCAAGCATTATTGATTCGTCTACAAGCGCTTTAATAGAAGCATAAGTATGCTGTGTTACATCAGTTACTGTTTCGGATTTAACAAGCGAAACTATTGAGGTAATACCGTCATTTGGCAGATTGGGCGCGTTTAAATCTCCATTGTCGTCATTGCCGCATGCCGCGCTGATCAATAACGTAAAAACAGTAAAAATAATAATAACAAATATAAGGAAATATTTTCGCATGTGATTCTCTCCCTGATTAATTTACCAAATGTAATTTCGCAAACACGCTTGCGTTCTGATACGCAACATTTTTATTTGCGCCTTCGATATTCATACTGCCCATAAAATATTCACGGTTGTTGCTGGTACCGGCATTGCAATAAGCAACGGCAAAACCCATCGTTTTCCCATTAGTCAATTTTACTGGTTGATAACTATCGCTGCCGGCAATGGGATAGTTTTTATCGAAGACTTTCATTTCGATTTCCCATGTGTATATATTGGAACCATTTGCGTTGTTTCTGTTTCCAATAACAAAATTTACATGACGATTTCTTGCTATATAACCATTCCGAAAAGGCAAATTATTTTGACCGGCAACATAATCCATTGCATGTACGCCGTCATAACTCAAGTGATACGCAAACGCGTTATTGTTGCTTTCGTGCATTCCGCCTTTTCCATCTTCGTTAATAAATAATTCCAGACAGTCATCGTTATATATTTCGTCGTATGGATCTAGTAATCGCGTTAAACTTAAATGTGTATCTTTTATTTCAACCAAATAGTAGAGACTTTCCTCTCTCCATACAATTTTAAATCTTCCTGAATAAGCGTTCGCAGGCGGAGGCGTAAGATTTGANNGNCTNGCGTTTCCTCCGCCTAGCCATACATAGTCTATCGGCTTCCATTCAGCTTTTTTCCATGCTTCATCATTTCCATTGCCGTCAATCACTGGAGCAACTTCCGCAAAATGGGCAGTGTAATCATCTTTTTCTGTGTTTGTAGGCTCTGTGCTTCCGCAAGCCGATAACCCGATACAAAACACCGGAATAATCTTTAATAATGATTTCATTATTTAATTGTACAACAGAAATATATAGATGACAATGAAAAACTTTGGAGCTAAGGGGAATTGAACCCCTGACCTCTTGAATGCCATTCAAGCGCTCTAGCCAACTGAGCTACAGCCCCGTGTTTTTACTCTACAAAATTGACGGACTTCTGTCAACAGGATAGAATACACCATGATCATCAGTGTTTCCCGCAGGTGCGATATTCCCAGATTTCAATTTGACTGGTTTTTGGAGCGTCTTAATGAAGGATTTGTTGATGTTATAAATCCGTTTAACGCAGGGCAGATTAAACGCGTTTCACTTTTACCGCAGGATGTTGACGCTTTTGTTTTTTGGACAAGAGACCCAAAACAAATTCTTTTAAACGCTGATGAGATTGCGGCGCGGGGCTATCCTTTTTACGTAATGGTTTCGGTTACAGGCTATCCTGATATTTTGGAACCAAACATGCCTCCTGCTTCGCAAGTTATTGCGTCCATGAAAGAGCTTACGCAAAAGTTCATGAAAAATTATCCCGATTTTTTTGACAGGCTAATCTGGCGGTACGACCCAATCATTTTAACAAACGCAACCGATATTGATTTTCACCTGCGAAATTTTAATGATCTATCGCAAAAACTAAACGGCTCTGTAAAACATGTTATCATCAGTATTTATGATGAATATAAAAGAGCGGCGAAGCGTCTTTGTAAATTGGAAGCCGACGGCAAATTACGAATGTTAAACATCGAAGACGAAAAAATAAAAAACAGTTTTTATGGCATGATCGAAAGCATGGCGAAAATCGCCTGTGATAACGGCATGCACATACAAAGCTGCGCCGAAAAAGAAAACTTTTCGCCGCTTGGAATTAAACCAGGCGCATGTATCGACGCTTCTTTGATCCAAAAAATTTGCGGCGCACAGGCGGCGCGTGATAAAAATATGCGCGAAGACTGCCTTTGCTGTAAAAGCATAGACATAGGTTCTTACAACACCTGCGCCGCACGTTGCGTTTATTGTTACGCTTCTTAGCAATAAAATATTTCCTTCTTAGCAATGTGAAAGTTTGGTTTGATTGCGCGTTCACTTTCTTTCGTTTTATTTTGCTCTCTGCCGTCTTACTTCATACAACAGTATGCCTGCCGCTACCGAAACATTGAGCGAATCTATTCGTCCCTGTGAAGGTATTCCGACAAAGCCGTCGCATCTTTCGCGTAACAGACGGGAAATGCCTGAGCCTTCGCTGCCCATTACAATTGCCGTTTTACCGTTTAATTTAACTTTAAAAGCAGCCTCTCCCTCCATGTCGGCGCCGTAGACCCAAAAACCGGCTTCTTTTAAATCATCTATCGCGCGGACTAGATTTGGCGTTTCTGCCTGCGCAACCCATGAGACGGCGCCTGCCGAAGTTTGGGAAATTATCGCGGCATGTTTCGCGTTACGCCTGTTACGGCTTACAACCAAATCAACGCCGAATTGATCGCAGCAGCGAAGAATTGCGCCGTAATTGTGCGGGTCTGTGATTTCATCAAGGACGAGGACAAGAGAGTTGTCCGTGTTTGTTTCTTCGATCTCAGCTAAAAAATTTTCAAGGGTTATATCGGCGCGGCCTGAGTCGTCTGCCGTTTGAAGCGCAATACCGCGGTTATCCGGCGCGATACCATCAAGCTCAAAGGAGCCTGTGCGTTCCAGCCGGATTTTATTATTAATTGCAAGAGTTACAATTTCTTTCGCGCGCGGACCTGCTTTTGCGACAAGCAATGGGCCGCAGGGACTTCCTGATTTTATCCGCTCTTCTATTGCGTGAAAACCTGTTAAATACATCATTCTTTTTGCCTCGCTGTATATTTTCGCACAAAATCGCAGGGGCGGTAAGTCATTTTTGCCTGACGCATTCCTTCGTTTCCAAGATCCTGCTCGCGATTTATAAAGGTAAAAAAGTTTGGAAGAGAAGAAGCGAAAGCCTGATTTACAAATTGGTAAATGCCCCTGTATTCTCCGTCCAGAGCTTTTTCAAAATGAGTTACAAACATTCTACCTCTTGCAAGACTTTCTCCCATGCAAAAGGCGGCAGGTTTTCCTTCAACATAAAAAATTGAACCGCGAAGAGCGAGATTGTCAAATAAATCAAGCGCTTCTTTTGTCGATTTGTAATCACCGTCGTTCCCGTTTCTTCGGATCGCTTCAAGCCGCCATTTTTCCAAAACTTCCATTGCCTGGGGAATCAATGCGTTTGTGAGCGGTTTTTGTTCGTGATTGGGATACGCGCTTAAAAAATTATTAACATGGTTTTTCTTTTTATGAAATTTTTTGCCGCTTAATTCCGCCAAATCTTTACGTTGATAAAGATAATCAAAATTATCCCTGTCTTCCGTTATTTCGATGCCGAGAGCTTCGATTTTTTCTTTTACGGGAGAAAGCACAGTCTCTGAAATATTTTTCCAGTAATCGTGGGTATTAAATAATGAATCAAGAATGTCAGGCTTTGGAGCTGCGCAGGGAGTCATAAAAAAAGTTTTTTTGCTTTCATCGGCGGCAATTTGTTCGCCGGAAATTATAAAGCCGCCTTCCTCTCCGTTACGCGAAATTCGATAGTTGTATTTGTTTCTAAAAAGATAAAGACCGGAAAACGTAAATTCCGAAACACCGTCAGAAGTAAGAGAAAGGCGCGGATGTAATGCGTCCCTTAATCCAATATCCATTTGTATAAAATCCGGATAACATGGTACCTGCTGCGTGTTCAAAGATGCTGGTTTTTCCGGCATTGTCATATCTGTGTTTCGTTTTTCTCGCTTTCGGCTTTTTTAGCCAGAACCGATTTGCGGGATCCCAATAAGATAGAAACAGGTTCCATAATCGGAATATTCTCGCAGACAATCTTGATTATAACGGTCATGGGAACCGCCAGAAGCGCTCCGGCAAATCCCCAGATATAACCCCAAATTGACAGTGAGACAAGAATGACAAGAGGAGAAATGCCTACGTTATCACCGATTATTTTTGGATCAAGAATATTGCAAAGCATGTTTACAAATAATATTATCGCCACAATTATTATTACTGGACCCGGTTCCGGCCAAAATTGAACAAGGGCAAAAAGAGAAATGCCGGCTCCTGCGGCAATACTGCCAAGAGTAGGAATAAAGTTTAATAAAAATTGAATGATACCCCAGACAATAGCGAACTCAAGTCCGACAAAATGAAAAGAAACGGCGAATATTAATCCGTTTGCAAGCGATATAAAAAACTTTGCGGTAAGATAACGCGAAATTTTTACAATAATTTCGTTTCCAATATTTTCGATGCGTTCTATGCGATTCTCAAAAGCTGTTGTAAGTTTTTCTTTAAAAAAACTTGCCTCAAATAAAATAAAAACAACAAATAAAACAATTAAAAGCGCGCTCGAAGCAAACTTAACAGAGCTGTTGGAAAATGAAATTGTAAAATCCCTGACAAAGGTGCGTATTCCTTCCTGTCCCCACAAGTTTTGCCAGAAATTTAAGTCTTCATCATTTGGAAGATCAAGTAATTGAGCTATCCATTTATAAACTTCTTCAAAACGAGGTCCATATTTTTCCGGAAGCTGAGCAACGATCATTTTTCCTGATGTGAAAAGAACCATTCCAAAAAGGTACATCCCGGCGATAATAATCACAACGACAAGAAGAATCGACAAATACCGCGGGCAGCGAATTTTATCCAATCCCAAAACCAGCGGAAACATGACAAAAGCAAGGAGTACGGCGATTGTAAACGGTAATATTACTGTGGAAGCGATTTTTAACACTGCGGCGGCAATTACAATACTGATAAAAACCATTAAGAAAAAAACATGTCGTCCTGAATGAAAAGTTCTATAAATTTTTTTCATATCCATATTAAAAGTATGCCATAAATTGCAATAAGGGGCAAGAAAGTGCTTGACCGCGTAATGAAAAATCATTATGTTTATATCAACTGATGATACGGTAAAGGTGAAAGCGGCGGTAATGCGTTCTGCTCTCATCCGCGCTAATCAGGCATCACAGCAGCTGCGCGAATGTGCATCAGCAGCCCCCCGGGTTTCCTCACCTCCTTTTCCCGGGGGGTTTTTTTATTTATGTAAGCATAAAAAAAACGCACAAAAATGATTTTTATGCGTTTTTTCCGGTATTTTGAATATTTTTGATTTTATAACTGGAATCTAATCCCGAAAGTGCCGCCGAAGCTTGAGTCCATGAGGTTACACATCAATGTCAAATCAAATTTTATAAGCGCAATATTCAGGGAAATGCCGCCGAAAAGCCGAGCTGTCATGCCGGAATCGGTTATTATCCGTGAAAAGCCGTTTTCGTTGATCCCTGTAACGCCGAGCTGCTTTAACTGATCAAAATCACTTTGATCAGGAGTAGCGCCGTCAATTAATACATCCGATTTAACCTGATAACCTGCTTTTGACCATGCGTAACCCAGACCAAATCCGGCATAAGGAGTGACGATTATCAATGGAAACGAGATTTGCGATTTAAATTCCAGAGTAGTAGTTTCCCATAAAAGTCCGACACGCGGTGAATCGACTTCCAATTGTCTACCGGCAAAATCAAACTTCATCTCACCGGTGGACAGTTTTGTGGAAACGCCTCCTTCAAGACGGTTAATGCCAAGACCTACTGATACTTTTATTGGCAGCAGATCAGGATCAAAAACCGCATATCTGATATCCGCTCCCATAAGCTGATAATCAATTCTCATTCCGCCGAGCATGCTTCCGAATTTAATTTCCGGCAGATTACCATATTTTAAACCGATGTCGAATGGAAGAAACAAGCCGCCGATTCTGGCTTCTATTGTATATCCTGGAAGCGGAAGTCCCATTGATATGTTCGGTATATTGACATCAAACATATCCGCAAGACCGCGAATGGAATTTGCAGGCATGGTTGTTGCGCCGAAGGAAATGCCAACGCCGAAATGAGGCGGAATACTGGGGAAAATTTTCCCGATCTGAGCATCCGACCAGTTTAATCCGATTGTTGAATTAAATGGCAATGATTTTAGAATGGTCTGCGAAAATTTATCCGTTTGCGCTGTTAAATTTTCAATTGAAAATTCCTGTGTAAAAGCAAAACTTGTAACCAGCAGCGAAAAACATGCAAATAAAACAAATATTTTTTTATAGTTCATTGTTTTATCCTCCATTATATATATTATAACGCTATAGGAATCAGGTACCCATAGGGGAAATTCCCTAATTGTATTGCGCTTCCCGTCGTTTCGTATTAAAAAACAACACGCTTGCGTTTGTTTTGTTCAAGCGAGTAAAATTATCCGGCGCTGATAAAAAAATAATACCAACTTATCTTTACCTGCCTTGACCACAACATTCGATGTGTAATAACATGAGACGTTCTGCGTCAGGAACCGTGCGAGTAAGCGCCGCCTAACCCCGCCAGGTCCGGAAGGAAGCAACGGTAAGCGGATTCTTGCTGCGCCGCGGCCCTCCTGCC
>JGI24695J34938_10001803_pt1 | contig 17603 bp, 17 predicted proteins | sample TergutCo191P3_FD_34938 | JGI IMG/M metagenome (IMG submission 34938)
GGAAAAGCATAAGAATGCAAATGCCAAACCGAATATATAAAACGCGTTTTTGATTTTCATGTTTACCTCCAATTTTTTTATTCAGCGCCAATCTGAATTATTATTAATTCAGCCTGCTTCCTATCATCAATGGGGGAGAAAGCCACAACTTGGGGTCTATCACTATTTGGTATGATTGACCCTCGACAAGAACATTACTCATTCCGATTCCCGCATCCAGCGACCAAAAATCCCCGGCAGGATATGTAGTCTGAGCGTGTAATGAGCAGGTTAGCGCTAATAATGCCAAAAGCAATATTATGCGTTTTTGATTTTTATATTTCATACTAATCCCTTTAATTTAATTGCAAATATTTCTTAAGTAGATTATAGACTAAAATATTTATTTTTCAAGCATATATTATGTTTTTTTGTAGTTATTTCATAATAAATTTTGACTATTCTTAATAAAGTTATATAATCAAAATCTTATTATAATTTAAACCCGCGCGCCTATGCCTACAAAGAACTTGAACAATTTGAAAAAGCAATTAATTTATGCGTAATCATGGCAATATGATATGCGTCTTTTGGAAAGTTTTTAACTCGGTATTTATTATTTTTTGGGTAGGTCTGTTCAGCTCCCTGATACAGTGTTTTATCTTCCACAATTTTTAAAGCAAGAAAGGCATCATCAAAACTTTGTATCGCCAAGATAAGGTTGCTGAGGCTGTCCGTATCATTTTTTGCGCAAAATTGTAATTCCAAATTCAAAAAGGTGTATTCGATAAGAATTATGATATAAGGATAATAGTAGATTGTGCGTCTCTAAAGGCGGATAATGCCTCGGAAATGCCAGTCTCATATAAAATGCGTCCATCGTCAGCTTTCCCTCTAACAGCAAAGCCTTTTCTGCCGGAATCAATGGCTAATGTAGCACTTGATATTCTATGCACTAAGCCAGTTAGATACAAATTCTTCCTCTGCTTCTGATAAGTTGTAGCCGCCTTGAATCAGGAAATCGGATACCATCTTATCCTTCATTATTTTTGCCAAGTACGGAGGCATTGGGATTATCCTTAAAAGACCGGAAACCATAGAATTAAATAATTCTTATGGAGGTTCTTATGTAGTAAGGATTTAGCGCTGTTAATAAAACTGGACATCGGTAATAACCAAAGTCCGGTTGGAGAGTAATAAAAATTGATAAAAATTATTTACGCCGTTAATCCGCGGCTTGCGCGTACTTCCCCAGCTGCATGAGAGCGACTTTCGGATTCGTTACCACCAATGGTCCTGAGATACAGCCGCACTGACAAGACATTACTTCGACAAGATTTGGAGTGTCCGCGGTGTGCGGCAGTTCCCCGGCGTTTATTTTGCCAAGCTCTGTCAGGCGTTTCATTCCTGCCTTATCAAGACCGTCAATGATTGCTTCTTTTAGGATAGATTGATCTTTAAGCCGGGCTTTTACAGCCTGCGCAACGCCGCCTGATTTGGCAAAGTTCCTTCCGCCGGAGGTAGGTAATTTTTTCCCCGGAGCGGCTGCCACTTTTGCTACGTCAATATTCTTAGCAACGAACAGAGAGCCGATCTCTTCGATAGTAATAACATAATCGACAAGCTCATCGTCCATGCCTTCCTGTCTTTTAGCAAGGCAGGGTCCGATAAAAACTGTAATGCAGTCAGGGTATTCTTTTTTCGCGATTTCAGCAGCGTAGTGCATGGGAGTAGAGGTGGTGGAAATGCAGTCTGCAAGCTGCGGCACATGCAGGCGCACCGCCCGCACATAAGCCGGGCAGCAGGAAGTGGTCATCATCTTGTCGCCTTGTTTTACGCGTTCCTCAAATTCTTGCGCTTCTCTGTCCGCGGTGATGTCCGCGCCAAGCGCCACTTCTACCACACCGGAAAAACCGCAGTCTAAAAGCGCGCCTTCGAGCTGACCGCTTTCGACGCGGAATTGAGCGGCGGCGGCGGGAGCGTACATGGCGACAACTTTTTTACCTGCCATTATATGCTTAACAACATCAAACAATTGGCTCTTGTCTACCAATGCGCCAAAGGGACATTCTCTCATGCAGTTGCCGCAGCTGATGCATTTATGGTAATCGATGCGTTCTTTGCCGCTTTCGTTTTTGGTAATGGCTCCCACAGGACATGCTTCCTCGCATGGAACCGGAATTTTAATGATCGCTTTATACGGACAATTTTGTAAACACAAACCGCAGCTAACGCATTTGCTGCCGTCAATCCATGATCGACCGTCTTTAATTTCAATCGCTTTCTTGCCGCAGTTTGTAAGGCATGGACGGGCAAGGCAAGCCTGACAAGCGTTAGTCACCATAAAGTGCGAACGAACGCAGGCATTGCATGCTTCGTCAATTACTGTGTGAATAGGCCATATCGGTTTCTCACGCGCAAGAGCTTCCCTCGCGTATTCGGAAATTCGTTTATTATCGTCGTAATCTTCAAGACTCCAGCCAAGCCGCGCGATCACGCGCTGTCTGATTATTTCTCTGTCATGGTAGATACAGCAGCGGATCGACGCGCTTCCAAGCGGAGCAAGTTCCTTTGGTATATTATCAACGGCTTCATCAAGTCTATTTTCAAGTTGAATCTTGGTAAGGCGTACAAGTATTTCCCTTTTGAGACGATGAGCGTTGTTGTTCATGTTAAGCATTACTAAGCCTCCAGTGATCTAAGGCATTCAATGATTTTTTGGACGCTTGCCTGTTCTATCACTTTTCCGTCAACCTGTGCGAACGGCGCGTGATCAGCCTGCGCTCCTTCATACTCGCTGCGATTACAGATGCCGTTGCATGGAGACCCCTCAATTTCTGTAACTGCTTTAAGATCATCGGGAAGATTTTCTTCCAGAAGCAGAAGTTCCGAGCCGCCCATCACAAAACAGGCAGTTCCGGTGCATATTGTAACTTTATGTTTTTTCATGTTTCACCTTTTTAAATAATTAAAATTAATTTACTATATCTATAAGTTTATTCGTGTTGATTAGCTTAATAATTATAAGCTACCACACTTCTGCCATGTCCGCAAGCAAGGCAAATTTTGTATTAAACTCTGATAATCTATTGGTTTATACAGTTCATTATCTCTTATCTCATAGATATGTAGTATAATTACCTTGATTGTAATATATTTGTATATGATGTATTTTTTAAGTAGATATTTTACTAAATTAAGAAATTAGTTTTAAAAGGAATATCGCAGAATGAGCGTAATTTCTTCAATAAAGAGGTTCTTCCACACCCGAGACGAGCTGTCTATAAGAAACATAAGGAAAGAGTCATGGGCTTTATGGCTCATTTTTCCCTTAACCGTAATACTAAGCCATTTCCGCCACCTTGATTTGAATATCGAATTATACGGAAGACAAAGTCTCGAATGGATGCTTTACGCGCAGGGGCTTGGCTGTCTGGTTCTGGTATTCACCGCCAAAAAACATATAATCCCGCTCTTGCGGATAGCGGCAATATGCAGCGCCGTAATGCTGGTTTTTCAATTGTCGATAGGAGCGCAGCCGGGGTTCGCGCAAATCTCTAAACTTTCCTTATACATCGCCTTTCATTTTTTCAGCGGAATTTGCACAGCCGGCGCTCTTTCCTTATTTTGTTTCAAACTGAACAATATCGAACGGTTATGGGGAATAGCTCTAATCGTTCTGTACTATGGATTATTTTTTTCAATCAACAGGCAACTCCCCGCGTTTCAAGCAGTCTATGAAACATGGGGTGTTATCATTTTAATGGCGTTTTATCTAACAGTAGTTTTTGTTTTTGATAAAAAAATAAGCAAGCCTGTTTTTAATGATAATGATATAATAGAGCCGATAATCAATAAAAACGAAAGCCATGGTTTCCGCTCAAATATAAAAATAATTATCGCGCTTCAAATTGTTTATTATTCAATAATGAGTTTAATCCATTACATCGAAGCGGCGGAAAAAATAGTTTTCAGTCTTCCATACGGGCTCGGTCAAATTATTTCTATTCTGGTGATAGTTTTTGTTATGCTGATAAATAACCGGCACTCGCTTTTTATATGGCTGATGTTCCTTGTATTCACATTATTCGGACTGGCGATTGTAAATTATAATTCAACCGCAGCGCAGTTCGGCGGATCGCTCGTTTACGGGCTTGGCGATGGTTTAGGTTACATCATAATTTATTACTTGGTTGCGGGAGTTATCAATAAAAGCAAATCAATAAAAACATTCAGGCTCTATTGCTTCATTTTATTCATGGAATACATTTTTATATCGATGATTTATACGAAAATCTTTAATCACTTTGAAGGATCAAGACACGCAATCGCTTTCAATGTAGTGCTTGTATTGTGTTCATTTTGTTTCCTAATTCTTCCTTACCTTCAGAAAAAGCTGTTTGCCGAAGACTGGACTGACGGGCTTTATTTGAAAAATATGCCTGAATATACACAAGGGCTTGCGGAAACGGAAGCAGTCAATATAAAAGAGCAGCTTGACTTAACCGAAAGAGAGCGTGAGATTTTTGCTCTGCTGCTAAAAGGAATGTCTCCTAAAGACATCGGCTACACATTGAAAATAAGCATTTATACAGTTTACTTTCATCGCAGTAATTTATTCAGTAAATTAAAAGTTAATAATATAACAGAACTTTCAGTCAGGTTTAACGCTTCAAGAGCTTATACCTCAGCATACCTACAAAAATTGTAGGTATAAAAACATCAAAAACTGACCCAAAAACAACCTCAAAACAAATAAACCCACAAAAATTGTTGGTTACAACATTTTTTATTAATTGTATACAGAAAATATGAACCGACCCCTGACGCAAAAGTCTACAGACTATTCCGGCAATGAACAATTTACATTCGGCTTCCAATGCGACATCTGCGGAAAAGAATGGAAAAGCGGCAGCATGCCTTTTGAGACAGGCTGTTTTACCGGAATAGAAACGAATGAAGCGCTCCGGTTAATTTGGGCGCAGGAACACAGGACAGCTTATGAAAAAGCAAACCTTGAAGCCCACTGGCATTTTAACAACTGCCCCAAATGCGGCAAGTGGGTATGCGACGATTGCTTTGATGATGTTAAAGGTATGTTCTGTAAGGAATGTATAGATAAATGAGGAGAATTTTCCAATGAACGCACTAGCATATAAATTTAAAAAATACGGAAGCTGTCTTATAACTTTGCTAATTGTTCTTTTTTCTCTGCTTTTTGGGTGCGCGACTACAGCCGTACCTTCCGGTCCTGATGATCTTGACACAGCTCTCCGGGAGGCTTCCGGCTATCTCAACCTCAATCTTCCGAAGGGAAGCAAAGTTGCCATTATCAACATACAGTCAGATCATAGTAACCTTTCCGAATACATCATCGAAGAACTAATTGCCAATGCCGTGAACGACAAAGTTTTTTCCGTAGTGGACAGGGCGCAGCTTGAATCAATCCGCATGGAATTGGATTTTCAACTTTCCGGCGAAGTGAGCGATGAGTCAGCCCGCAGTATTGGTAAATTCCTTGGGGCTGAAACAATCGTAACAGGTGCGATCAGCGAACTGGCAGACCGCCACCGCCTGAGATTAAGAGCGCTTAATGTAGAAACCGCTCAGGTACAGGGTCAGTACAACCGCAATATTAACGCAAGTCCCCTTATAGCCGCTTTGATGAAAGGAGGACGGACAGGAACCGCTTCTTATGCCGTAAGAACCGGAACCGCGAGAACAGGTGGAACAACCGCCATAAACTCAACGCAAGGCTCGGCAGGAGTTTCCGCGGATGTATCCGCAGGAAATATGGCTAATACCAACACAATTGAAAGGCAAATAACGCCGCAAACCTCGCCGCCGCAAGCGGCAACACCCGTTTATCGGATCGGCGACACAGGTCCAGCAGGCGGGCTTATATTCTACGACAAAGGCAACAGAACAGGCGGCTGGCGCTATCTTGAAGCCGCTCCCGCAAACGCGGAAAAAAGAGCAAAACTACTCGTAAAATATGTAGCGATGACCCACGGTCCCGAAGCAGATCGTATGGACGTAAAACAAACTTCTGAAGAACCGGGCAGGGGAAGAGAAAATACAGAGTATTTAATAAGCCGTTTAACGTATTTAGGCTTTTGGGACACAGCCGCTCAATATTGCAATGACCTTGTATTTAACGGTTTTGACGACTGGTATCTTCCAAGTATAAAAGAGCTTTCATTTATCTACGGAAACCTGGTACGGAAAGAAATGGGAAATTTTAGGGAATTTCTTTACTGGAGTTCTACCGGATGGAACTCAGGCAGCGGCTGGCAAACCGGTTACGGCGGTCTTACATGGAATATGCAAACCGGGCTGTCAGTAGGAAAAGGAGAAAACGCCATAGTTGAGGAACATTATGTCAGACCAGTGCGGCGGTTTTAATAAAATGAGGAATGAGAAGATAGCAATCAGGAAATAAGCCTGTATAGGTTTATATAAATTGTCATGTAGACGTTAAACGCAAAAGAGGTGATTTATGAAAAACACATTAAACGTATCGAAGATACGAATTATCGGGTTTATCGCCATTGTAGCAATAACCGGCAGTGAAGGTGAGCAAACAATAGATTACAAACTTGAAGGTAAGAATCTGATATTCAGCATGGGCGATCAATCAATGACATTTGCTAAGAAGTAAAAGTCAGAATAAATTTGTTGTCGTGCAAAAAAATCTAGCCGTTGGCTGCGAAGCACAATAAAAACACGTTAAGGATTATATTATGGTTACATTATTTTTAATTCTTGGAATAGGAGCTCTATTACTTCCATTTATAGGAGCAAAAATTATTGGTTTAATTTGGGGCGGTCTTTTAAAATTAGGTATTTTCGGCAGAATTTTTACAACAACGATCACTGCAATACCAATTATTTTTTTGATTATAGCGCTTATTAAAGGCAATTGGAATGACACTATTACGGTAGAATTTGTGATAGGAATGACAGCTGCTTTCGGATTATTATTATTGCTTCCTATTTGGTATTTCTTCTGGCATTATTACGCTGTAGAAGATATGGGCGCTTTTGTATTCGGTGCAGTACTGGTAGGATTTATGTTTTTTATTATAGGCGGCTTGATTGTCGGCATGATCGCAGCAATGTTTAATGAAACCGTCGGTTATATTATTATGGGAGCCGGTATTCTCGCCGGAGGTATCTTTTATTTCGTAAGGACAAAAGAAAGCTCGTGTCCCGATGACGATGAAATAATTATCAGGTGGATTGCTATAGCTGCTGCTGTTGTTATTACAATTATATTCGGTTTAGTATTGACAGGCAAAGCAAACGCGGATATTGCAACAAAAGCTGCGGCAGAAGAATTAAACATAGGAAAAACAGCAGTAGTTGTCAGTGATTATGTTAATTTATATTCCGAACCTAATACTACATCTGAAGTTATAAAAAATTTAAATAAAGATGAAACGGTCATAATTCAAAGCAAATCAGTTAAATACAAGGGAGAAAAAAGCCGCTACACTCTTTTTCAAGTTGAACATAATGGTACAAAGGGATATGTGATAAGTCATCGTATACGAATAGAAGAAGAATAATAAAGGAGTTGTATTATGTTTATGGGTTTAATTATTGCAGTTGTCGCAGTATTTCTTTTCTTCTTTAAAAACACTGCATGGGTGGTGAGGAGTTACAAAAGTTATTATAAAGATAAGCGCAAAAAATTTCCCTGGTTTATGAACTGGGAAAAAGAGACAAATATTGACGTGGCGAAAATTCGCGCCAATGAATGTATCAGCGGACAAATACTGATGAGCGCCATTTTATATTTTTTGATCGCCATTGCGGGCGGCTGGGTTCTTAACGCTATCATCCGTTTTGTTTTTGTAAATTCTTATATGTCCGGTATGCTGCCGGGTGAAATCGGATACATTGTTTTAAGTAACATAGGCGGTGTAATAGCGCTTATAGTTGCCTTTTTTGTCGCCAATAAAGTATGGGAAGACAAGTATCAGAGTCCGGGCAGTGAACACGATGCTGAAAGCGGTATGGCTTTGGAATGTCCGTCCTGCCATTGCCCTCATTCATGGGTTATGACCAAGCGGCAGGATATTGTAGAAGAAGAAAGAGTAGAAAGAAAAATAATTACTACGACAAAGGGAAGTTCAGCCGGCAGCTTCGGAGGCGGCTTAATAGGCGAAGGGTTCGCCGCAGCCACCAGAAGTTCATCAACAGATGTAATTGAAACATATTTTTACGACGGCAAAACTCATAAGGACCTTCTGTGTCTTAACTGCGGGAATAAAAAAAGCGTAAGTTTTAAAAAAACATGGAAAGATAAAAAACCCGATGAGGAGCCTCTTTTTTATGATCCGCCTAAACCGGCATGGAACATAGGCGACGGAGGCGGCTTACGGTTTATCAGAATAGGGATATTACTATTACTGGTTTTTCTTACAAGTCACACTATAAGTAATATTATAGACACTAATGCTATTGATGCTCAGACATCAAAGGAAAACAATGCAGAAGTCGAAGCTATACTTGAAAAACTCGATCCTTCCGTAACGCATATCGGAAGCGCTTATGTGAGACATAATGAATCATTACGGGAGACCCCTTCTTTTGATTCCAGAAAAACCACACAGTTACGCAAAGGCAGTATTGTTATATTGTTAAACGAATTCGTTATGGATGACTACGGCGAAAACCCGAGTTACATAAAGGTCTTTAACGGAGAAAAAACAGGCTGGTTCCTTGGTAAAGATTTAAAGATACCCAAAGAAACAATACAGACAATAAGAAAACAAGTTACTGACTCAGGCGTTTCCAAACCCGTAGTTACAAATGCCAAAACTACCATGAAAATGGTTGTTTTAAACGCGCCCGGCTCCTTCAGTGGAAGCTGGCAAATCGGTAAAGGAAAAACCGTAATACTGACCGGCAGAGTAGAAACGGCAATACCGGAAGCTTATCCGGATGCACCGCCCAGAGAATATTCAGAGATTAAATTCGGCGAAAATATCGGATGGGTTCGCACTGATTATTTAAAGAAATGATATTTTTGTCATGCGGAACTTGCATTGAAAAAATAAACCGTTGGTTTGTTGGCGAGTTTCCGGCAAAGTTAAACGCATAAGGAGATTTTTATGTTTTTGAGGATTATCATAAATATTATAGCCATAGCGGGAATTGCTTTTATGATCAAGCGGAATCAAACACGATCATTAAAATCGTACACCGCTTATTACGATAAAAAACGGCGTGAGTATCCGTATTTGAATGATTGGCTTAATAATTTAGAACAAAAAAATATTAACGTTGCGGAAATACGATCAAAAGAATCAGCAGGCGGCGGCAAGTGGCTGCCGATTATTGTAGCTCTTGCGATTGTGGTTCTTGCGTCAATATTTTTCGGAAACAATATTATTGTTCTGATAATTTCAGTAGCTGCCGCGCTTCTGGCAATCGAATTGATTGGAAACCGATCTTCTAAAAATCCCGGTGATTATTCAAATGGATTTGAATACGGATTATCGCTTGAGTGTCCGTCATGTCATTGCCCTCACTCATGGAAAATTTTACGCAAAGAAGTACATTATCTTTCTTATGTAATGGAAAATAATAAATTCACAGAAAAAGGCGAAAAAATCACAACATACGATACCAAAGAATGGAGGGACTTTAAATGTTCTAATTGCGGACATACCGATAAAACAGAAACTACCGCTAAGGAAGGAAGGATAGAAAATAAAGCAGAACAGAAAACCGCACCCGACGATTATGTAAAAAATTACAATCCGCCAATGCCGGCATGGAATCCGAAAGATGTCATCAATGAAAGGAAAAAAGAAGAGCAAAGACAACAGGAAATTGCCGATTACAGAGAAAGAAAACAGGAAGAAAAAATTGCAAAAGCCAATATGACAATAACCGAAAAGTTAGCGGATTTTAACGACACAATATTCAACTTTTTTAATGAACATGGATTTTTCATTTTCTTAATCGGCAACGCTATTGCGGCAGGCATGGTTATTCTTGCAATTTTTATCAATCAAGAATTGCTTCAGCCGAATGGACATAATAACGCAGGTATAGTTTCTTTAGTAGTTCTTGGTGTTTTGGTAATAATGAATTTTATTGCTATGAAGATAGGTGATATGCATGATAAGTTAAGGATTTTCTTTTTCGTGAGTCTTGTCATCGCAATACTTGGCTTCCTTTCTTTATCAGGGACAGCAGGTGAAAGGTTTCCGGGTTTTATATATGGATTTTTTAATGGTGAAGGTTGATACACCAGAAAATTTTCAAAGGATAACAAAACGGCGAGTGGCATTGTTAATAATAAATAAAGGAGATTTGTATGAGTGATTACACAGTTGAAGAAAGATTGGAAGGATGTTGGAGAGGCTTGCGGTGGAACAGCATCTTCTTGGATGCTGGCATTATTTTAATACCGTTGCTCTTACTTATGAAGCTGGATTTTTTATGGGCAGCTTTGATAGGCGGGACAGTTTGGGGCTTTCCCGTGTTAAAAGCCTTTTTCTTTGGCGGATTTGGAACCGCGCTCACAGGACCTCTTAAGGCTGATTATGAAGTCGTAACTTACCAAGACGGAGTCAGAGTGTCATCAGACGGCGGCGCTCAATCAATGCAGACAAACATTTTAAACAAACTACTTTTGCTTGGTGCGGTTTGGGCTTTTGCGCTGTTTGCAGTACCCATTCATGTTGTTTTTCTTTCCGTCAAAGGCATAATACTTCATTTGAAGGCGAAAATAAAACCTCCGTTTCTGAAAAGCGTTTTTTTCATCATGATATTAAATGTGGCAGCTTTTTTAAGTCCTACTTTTTTTGTCCAAGTCGCAAAAAATGCTGATGATGCCGCACGGGGCGTAGCAAAAAACAAGGATTATAGTTATGTGCTAACAACAGCTAAAGACGGAGTAATTATTGAAAAATACCGAGGCAAAGAAAAAGATGTCGTAGTTCCAGCCGAGATTAACGGTTTACCTGTTGTCATGATCGATAAAGCTTTCTCTATGAGCAATGTTACTTCCGTTGTTATTCCCGAAGGGGTAACAGATATTGGAAGCAATGCATTTTATGGCTGCGGAGACCTTGTATCAGTCACCTTGCCCGGAAGTATTATCAGGATAGGAGGGAGCGTATTTCCATCAAACTCATTAACCGATGTTAAAATTCCGTCAGGAACAAAAATAATGTATGTAAGCTATTATACAGGAAATACTGGTATAAGAAATGCTGTTCCTCTTGGATTTACTACTCTTTATTTTGTCGAAAATGAGAAGCCAAGTCAATTTAGCGGTAAATCCAAACTTTCCGAAGCGTCAAAACAGGCAATAAGGGATTCTGGCTATACAGGGGATTTTTAAGTAGCAATCATGATTGCTTTTAATCATACCATTCATCCCGAAAATATTCAATAATTAGCTGCGCTGTTGCCGTATGTATTCGTGGAAAGAATATTAAAACCGCGAAATAGGCGTCTTTTTTTTACAGAAATATCAGAGGTAATCAGAGTGTGTGCCGGTAAAATAAAAAACTATTTTCTCGTTCGATTTTCGGTAAATCATAACCCAATCACCTTGAATATGGCAATCGGTAAGTCCTTCATAATTTCCGGAAAGTCCATGTTCGCGGCAATGTACCGGCAAAGGTTCATTCCAAATAAGACTAGCCATTACATCGTAAATTTTATCTATGTCTTTTTGGCGTTTCTCCATAAGTTTGAGGTCTTTTTTGAATTGATTGGTAAAAGTAAAGTCAAGCAACGGTTAGATACCCAAATCTTCCTTTGCTTCTTCAAGAGAGCTATACCATTTAGCCTGTTTTTCACCGTTAAATATGGCATTTCCCTCTGCAATTGCTGCAAGTGCTTCGGCATTAAACTGCGGGTTTTCAACGTAGAGAGGACAATTATCATGAACGCAAGATACTTCTGCCGGAATTTCTTCTTGAGGAAAAAAAATAATTTTCGCTTTACCGATAGGCACTTCGCGGGGAACAGTAATACGGCGGTCAGCCGGTATGTCAATGGTTTGAGTTATAGTCATTACTTAAAGATATCATAAAAAGTAGGTAATATCAATGAAATTAAAGGAGTTGTTATGAAAAAATTAATTTTACTTTTTGGAATAATGGTAATGCTTTTATTAAGCGGCTGCGCCACAGCCGCAGTACTGCAAGCCCCCGATGAACTCGACATCGCAATCAGAGACGCTTCCGATTATCTAAACGACAATATCCCAAGAAGCAGTAAGATTGTTATTCTCAACATTCAATCTGATTCAAATGCGTTGTCTGAATACATCATCGAAGAACTAATTGCCAATGCTGTAAACGACAAGATTTTTACGGTGGTAGACAGAGCGCAGTTGGAATTAATTAGAGCAGAACAGAATTTTCAATTATCAGGCGAAGTAGATGACAGGCAAGCTCTGGAAGTCGGGCGATTTTTCGGAGCGCAGTATATTGTATCAGGAGCGTTCAGTGAGTTAGGCGAAAGATACCGTATGCGAATTCGTGCGCTTAACGTACAGACAGCGCAAGTGCAGGGACAGTATAACCGCAACATTCAATCCGGCGCGACTATTACAGCTTTGATGAGAAGCAGATCAGGAGGTTCATCAGTTGCATCTTCAGGAAGTTCATCAGTTACGTCTACAGGAAGCAGAACCGAAAGAGGAACATCAACAGCAAGCACAACAGAAACCACAACACAGACAAGACAAACAACACAACCAACACAGACGCAGCAGCAAGGCGCGGAAATTGGCATTTATACTTTTTATCCCAGACTTCGTCCTACAAGAGCAGGCTTAAATGTAAATGATATATTTATTCCTCAAATAACTGTAACAAGAGATTTTATTGTAATTCATTTTTGCAGAAACGCGACAGGCTCATGGGAAGATGAAAAATGGGATTCAGGCATCAGCGGATTTTATGACGCTAATTATTTTACATTGCAAAATCTTGATAACCCTTCGCAGTTTTATTCGCCAGTCAGTCAACAGTCTACAAGTAATGGAATGGGCAGGATTTGGACGATGTCGTATAGGAGATTTAACGCAACACGATTGAGACTTACAGGAAAGCAATACGGAAGCGATCAACAACCCTTTGTTTTTGAGGAGATTGATGTTAGCAAGGGAACACGTACACCGTAGATAATTATAATTGGTTTGGTTGGTAGTATAAAATAGGAATAAATAACTCAAATGTAAAATCTAAAAATATTTTATTATAATCTCTTTGCGGAATTTTTCTTTTAATAATGACGCTATGCGTTTTATTACATTGCGGCGTATATCAAGTTCCACAGGCATATTGGGGTCTTGATGCGCTTCGTTGATTGCGGTTCCCACGATAAAAGTTATCCTGTCGCTTTCCATAAATAAATTCACTATGCGGGTTGCGGCGTTTTGCTTAACGGCGTACTGTCCGGCAGAGCTGTACGTATCAATCTCGCCGTGATGTTCAAGCATTTCCGAGACCGCTCCCAAAGTGATAATGCCTTCTGTAACTAAATCAGCTCCTTCCATATCTGACCAAGGCGGAATGTTTTTATCGTAGCTTTTCATATTTACTTTGATTTGTTTTCCAAGTTGTTCGCTTATGATAGTAGCAGTAGTTCCGCCTGATAATATTTTTTTTCCCGTAAAAGAAGCGAATATTCCAGCCATTTCAGAAACGCTTTCGCGGTGCATAGGAGGTCCTGTAAGTACCATCATGTCCCTCGGTTTTCGGAAATAAACAACGCCGCAGGAAATATCGTCTTTTGGTTTTCCGATGTCGAATAACGAAGCTTGCTGAACGATTGAATGAGAAAGATCGCGGGCGCTTATATCGGGATTGCGCATAACTTGTTCAAGAGCGAACGCGTGAGCTTTTTTCGCAGTCCAGCCGAACGGATTTATTTTTGTACCCATACCTGCCTGGCTTACCCCGTCGGAAAAATAAATCAATCTGTCGCCGTGCTGGGCGGTAAAATGGGAATAAAACACCGAGGTATCATTTTTTGGTCCTGTTGTCTTGTTCTGTCTTTGGAAAGCGTTTTTTTCTTTTTCCAGCTCCACTACTGTTTTCTGCCGGATAAGTATGCAGGGCGGATTATCGTATTCCAAAACTTTTACAGTCGCGTCCTGAGAAATATCAATCAAAGTGAATGTCGCGTAACTGATTCCGCGCTCGCTGCACACAGGCAGGGTGTTCATTATAATTTCGGAGGCGCGTTTTATCGGAATGTTAAATGAAATAAATTTTACCGCCATTGTCGCTGTAAGACAGGCAAGCACGCCTGCTTTTATCCCCGAGCCGAGTCCGTCGGAAAGAGCTGTGATAACCCTGCCATCGTTTGGATTTTTTTGCGTGATGAACATATCCCCGGGCGAGTTTTGTTTGTATTTACAAAGCTGAGAGTACTCAACCTCGATGAAAGTATCTTTGATCATTAAATTGGCGGCGTTATCGGTTAAGCTGCCGCGGGAACCTTCGGCTGCCGATGTTTCAGGCATCGTGATCTTCCTCTTCCGCGGTGTACGATTCGATGATGGAGTTTAAAATCGCTTCCGATTCCGCGGCGTTTTCACCTAACAGAAAAGCGATTTGCTGTGTGACGGCGGCGGTCTTTTTAATAACTTCCTGCGCACGTTCGACAGTCTTATCGATGCGCACCCTCGGTTCTGTGATGTCGTCCACAATGCCTGCCGCGGTCTCGCCTTTCTCGATAGTGAATACTTTTATATGGAATATTTTTTTCCCTTCCCTGACATCGCACTGCACCTGATCGGGACCATTAGGCTCAATGACAGTTTTAAAGTATTGAGCGAAAGGCGCGATTTTTGTTAAATCCGCTCCTTCCAATCCCGGTAAGTCAGCGTATAACTTTTCTGTCTCCTCTCCCATGATGCGGGCGAAAGGTTCATTACAATCGATGATTTGAAGGTCTTTATTTACAATGACAGCTCCTGACGGAGTTGATTTCATGATGCCGTTAGCTGTTTGGCTTGCAAGCCGGCGCATATACGATGCGCACATCGATTTTTCCGCCCAGCCGTTCAACAAGGCGACGGCTAAATCGCGGCAGGTATCATAACCGCAGCTTCCGCAGTTTCGTCTGTCGTCAAGGTTTACTTTTCCGACCAGTTTAAGCGCCTCGGCAATTTCCTGTTCCGAATAAACAATATTGGGAAGCGCGCTAAGCGGATAATCAGCTTCAATCGAAGGCGAGATTGAAAGGGTAGAGTCGTCAAGGGTGTCATCCGCAGTGCCGGCATATTTACGCAGGCGGGTATTGCGGATAATTCCCGGCAATGTGTCTGACATACCGGGACCGTTAATACAGCCGCCGGAACAAGCAAGCAGTTCCAGAAACAAAGGTTTTTCAAGAGATTTCGGCTCAAAGTTTACCAACAATCTCTTTACAGCCCGAATACCGGACACGGAAACAGTATCTATCTTTTGATCTGTTGCTGCCGCAGCTTTTGATATATACGCGCTGAAGGCGGTTATCTCTCCGTTTTCAATGGGGAAAAACGCGCCCTTTGCGCTGCGGCGCGGCTGGAACACGCAATCAGATAAAACAACTCCACTGCTTGAAACGCTTTCCGGCGTTATTTGCTCTTTTTTTAGCCATTCGTCAAGTTCTTGAAAAGTAATTGCCGCGTCAATATCGCTTTCATAAAGATCAGCTTCGCGCTTTTTAGCGAAACACGGTCCGATAAACACGACTGCCGTTTCCTTTCCGAAATGAGAATAAAGAAAGCGGGCGTGAGTTAAAAGCGGAGAGGCGTGATGAGAAACTGACTGCGAAAGAGCGGGTTTGTAGAGTTTGATGAAAGCCACAATGGCTGGGCAGGCGGAGGAGATCATGAGGCGCGGTTTGTCATTCGCTGTCTCATGCGATCCATGTTCGTTCGAACAAAGTTCGCGCGATAATAAATCTTTCGCGATTTGGGCGGAAAGAAAATCCGCGCCAAGAGCGGTTTCTGACACCGCGAAAAATCCCAATTTTTTCAGAGCGGCGATAATTGTTTGACTTGTCCAGCCGGGAAGATCCGAAACAAAAGAAGGCGCAAGTGAAACTACAGTTTTCCTTTTTCCTTTTAAAAGCAGTTTTACTGTTTCAACATCACTGCGGTATCTCTTTGCTTGAGTAGGGCAGTTAGTCACGCAGCGTCCGCAGCAAATGCAGTGATCGTACATAATATGCGCCTGCCCCTTTACAACCTTAATGGCTTTAACAGGGCACATGCGGATACACTTGTAACAATCAAGACATTTTTCATATACCGTGTGAACCGGCGCTTTCTTTTTTAACAGACTCATAACGCAAACCCCAGTTCCTGCGCGATAACTACTCCAATGCTTTGATCCGAAACGCCGGAAATGAGTTTATCATTAATCATTATATTGGGACCCTTGGCGCAGTGACCGCTGCATAGACAGCCTGCTACTTCGATTTTATCTTCGAGCTTATGCTCCTCGACAAACTGCGTAACCGCTTCGGCAGTGACTTGATTTCCCTTACCGAAACAGGAACTTCCCATGCAGACAGTAATTTTATCCATATGCGCATCCCTCGGACTTATTCTAAATTAAAATTTTCGAATAATTCTATTTTATTTTTTTTGCGACTTGTTCCTCAAAGAATTTTTTAGTGTCTTCCGGTTTAAGCGAGTGATACACGGGGTTACCCGAATCGTCTACTGTTACCGAGACGCCTGTCTGGCATTTGCCCATGCAGAACGCGCCGGATAGCTCGACTTTATCGCCGTAATTTTTCTGAGCGATAAGGTATTGCAATTCATCAACTATTTTTGCCGCGCCCTTCACATGACAGGCGCTGCCGATACATACTGTTACTTTCATATTTGCTTTACTCCTCTATTTCTACTGATATTCAGCTACATTTGCCCAGCTTAAAAGGAATTCTTTTTCTTCATTCCTTGCGCTGGGAAGACGCGAAGCCGCGACGATGGAAAGCCATTTCTGCACAAGCTGTTTCGGCGTATCGTTCTTCTTGCAAAAAAGTTCGATATACTTTTCAGCCATGTTTATATTGCCCGACAGCCAGAATAAAAGGTAAGTATGCGCCGCGTCCGCAAGAGGGTTACCCTGAGAAGCGTGTGACCAGTCAATTATGTACACTTCATCTTTATCGGTTATAACAACATTGCTTGGGTTAAAGTCGCCGTGGCAGAGCTTTGTGTCTTTCGGCATACCTGCAAGCCGTCCCTGCAATTCGTAACGGCAAGTGGCGTCAAGCTCGGAGGATTTGATCTTCCTTTCCATTTTTTCGGCAAGAAGCGGAAGCCAGCTTGCGCTGTAACTGTGCATATCGATCTGAATATCCACAAAGCGCTCAAGATACTCCTGCGTTTTGTTTTTATTTTTTTCCATAAGGCGGTCAAGCGAAGTGCCTTCGACATAATCCCAAACGATAGCCCACTTGCCGTTGATTTGCGTAACCTCAAACAGCTTGGGCACTTTCAGCTTTGTTTCGCCTACCGCGGCAAAGTTCAACGCTTCGGACATTGCGCGGGGAGCTGTGTATTCTTCGCCTAAAAGTTTGATAACCTTGTCGCCGTCCCGGTAGATTGTCTTTGAGGTACGGACTGAGATTAC
>JGI24695J34938_10001804_pt1 | contig 17595 bp, 18 predicted proteins | sample TergutCo191P3_FD_34938 | JGI IMG/M metagenome (IMG submission 34938)
CATCGCTATTATAATATGTTCCGGCAGTAATTGATCGGAATTAAAACGTCTTGCTTCTTCCTGCGCGTTGACCGAGAGAAGCCTTTGAACACGTGAAGTCAGTCCTTTAAACACCTGTTTACCTCTGAAAATATGGGTTATTTGATTATCGGTATGTTTTCGATAAATCACAATAATCGGCGCTGTAAATTGCTATCTATGGTTTTTACTCATATTTTGATATATTATACAATATTATGCCGGAAAATGAAGTCAGTCAAATAGCCAGGGATGATTTTTTGGAGCTCGATCTTGCCCATTCTCAATCTCAGGATATTGATGATTCATTGGCATCTTATTTAAAATATAGAACTTTTAAGAATAAAATAGCCGTTTCAAAGGCCGGTAAGTCGGCAATTATGCCGTTTTTAGCTTCTGTTGAACTTGATATGGAACGTAAAAATCCAATCGGCATTAAGGAGCTTTTTTCGATATGGCTTGAAAATGGGAATAAATACTGGCTTAACCCGATGGATAAAAGCAACGGGCTAGGGGTATTGGAAGAAACATTGTTTAAATATCAGGGCGGCATTCAGGTACTTTCTCCGTTTGTCCGGCTTCTGACACAATTGGCCGATTCAGGAATTTCACCCAGAGCGTTTACGGAATATGTAATTCTGCCGAGGATGCGTCAGGATTACAACTGGCGGAAATGGCAGGAAAACCATCTTGAGTCTTTTCAGATTATCGCCGGGGTGCTCACAGAGGCAAAACAGCATCCTCCGTTTGATAAGGAACATTTAGGAGCGGGAAAAACAAAGCTTGCAAGGGATATTGTGCTTGTAAGATATCTCGGACGCCCTCTGGCTCAATATCAGGCGGCGCAGTTACGCGACGAAGAAAAATTGACAAATTACATACAGACATGGCGGAAAATTTCGTTAGAACATCCTTTAAGCCTCTTTTTTATGAGAAATAACGCGCTGCACTTTATCTATATAATGTCAGGTAAAATCGATCTTGTGCAATTAATCGCGATTGTCGAACAGCTCCCCGATATTGAACGCGCTTTTACTTCAGCTTTTCCAGACACAAATATTAACATAAAAAGTATTAAGGCGATGTTTTTATACGACTATGATATTGACACAGCGATACAGGCAAGAAAAAACTCCGGTTTCCACAGCCATGATTTCGCGGTGGAAATAAAAGCCTATTTTAACATTGTAAAAGCGCTTCTTCAGAAAGCTACAGGAGTGTATCTTTGCGCATATTACGCGCGTCTTTTAAAACGCTATAAAAATCCCGTTATCGCCGAATTTATTAACAAACTGGTTACGATTATTGACGACAGGGGCGGAATGCACATTTACAAATGGCATACTGAGAAGCTCCTGGGAACAGCTAAAATAAATATGAATAAGTATATTCAATTTATTGAGGAAAACCACGGATGCGATCCGCAGTATCCGCGCCTGCATCTTATTTTCCGCGATGAAGACGCGGCGCGTGAAACCAGAGAAATTTCCAATCTTGTAAATAATCTGGGATTAAGCAGCGCTTTCCTTAAAAACAAACATTCTGTTTCTTATAAGGATTTACTTAACGCCTATATGAATGAATATCCCGATACAAAAGATACAATAGAGAAATTTCAAAACAATCTTCTCGCGGGAAGCGACCGTAAGTGGACAACTGACTATATACAGCAGCTTGATCTTCTTGGTAACGAAGAAAGAAGCCTTCACGGTTCATTATTACGTTCTGTCATCCGCGGTATCGGCTGCGGATGGTCAATGACAAAATCTGTCAGCTTCGCGCAGTTGTATGAACAATACAGCCCGGCGCACTCTTCATATTTTATAAATGCAAGAACAGCTTTCCAGATGCCGATGGTAAAAATCGGAGAAAATAACGCCGAGAGAGATAAATTCGCGCGCAAACAAATTAATCTTGTTAATATAGAAAAAGTATGGAACGCTCTTTACACAACCGGGCAGATCAATATTAATAACGCGCTTTTATATATCAATGACTGGTCAATTGAACTGAATGAGCCTCTGGAAAAAGCTTTTGAAAGAAAATTATCCTATGAAAATAAACTGCTTCAGATACAGCAAACTGCATCGCAGCAAACTGCGCCGCAGCAGACTGCGGGTGATAATAATGAAGCAATAAAAAAACTGGAAAAAGATATCGCGAAACAGGATAAGACCATCAGCGCGCTTCAGGATAAAAAAGAGCATTATACAAAAATAATCGAAGCCTTTGATTCACTTAGCGACTTACAAAAATTTATTGCGGCTCTTGTACTTGCAGGAACCAAAGAAAAAGCGCCTGTTAAACATGACAAACAGAATACTGCCAATGAAGACGCGCAAATAAAACTTGATTTTCCGGGGTTTACAGCCGCTTTATTGCTGCAAAGATATAAAAAACTTGAAAGCATCAAATCCCGCCTGAATTTCCTAAAAGACGATGTAAGCGTAGATGTTTTAAGTTATCAGCAATTAATTTATCTTTTAAATCTACTTGAAACATTATTTTTTGAACTGCGCGAGGATAAAGAAATAGCCAACGTGCTTATGGGCGATACTGTTTTACAAGAGATACTTGAACAGTACATTATCACCAAAAAGAAACAAGTTACCTTAGACGCGCTTGACGCGGCTGCAAAGAAAATAACCGCGTTTGCTTCAATTCAGGCGGAACGCGCGAAATGGCAGAGTATTCTTGTCAGCATGGAAGAAAAGGACAAAAAATATTTTCACAATATGGAAATATATACTTCTAAAACATTCATGGATTCTCATTATGGTGATATGGGAGGAATCTGCCTTTCGACCCATCCGCAGCAAATTCTAAAAAACGGTTTTTTTGTACAGCGGCTCGCGGATTTAACAGAAAAACAAATAATCGGTATGTCTGTGATTTATTTGTCAACAAGCGGTTTTAGTTCTAATGAAGTGAAAGCGGCAAACTACTGGCACGCCTTTGCTTTTAATCCGCTTTTTTCGTTCCTAAGAAATTGCACGGAAGAGCAGGCGTTATTTTTATATCTTCAATTCCGTTTAAATCTTGAAAAAGTAGCTCGGATGACCAAATTACCCGTCGTCTTATCAGGAATTGAATCAACAGGCGGGCTTATATCAAACAGCGGGCATTTTGATAAATTAATCCGCAAGTACGAGATGAGCAAGACTACGGCAATAAAAGTAAATAACGCTAAAGGATTTTCTGTTTATTACAGTCAGGAAGAGTTCGCTAAAGCTTTGGTTATTATCGATCCCCGCGGATATGAAGATGTCACTGATCTTTCGGAGATTCCGTCTTTTTACGCTCATAGGGAAACGAACAACTTTACGAAAAACATGATATTATCATTGTAACCGAAGTATCAATGTATAGACAGTATATGTATTTTAATTTATAATTGACAATATGAAAATAAAGTATATAAACTATTTATGTATTCTAAAGTTGTTTACAGTAATATTTTTCTTGAATTGTTCAAGTATGCCCACACAAAAACATTCTTTTTCACTGAAAAACACATTATCTGTATTTCTGTTGAATAATGAAAAGGGGACTTTTTTCTGCATGCCGATTCAATATTTAGGTAATTTTCATGTTAACAGTTTTGAATTTATTAATGGCACAATTAATATTGGAGAACATGAAATTCAATTAAAAAGGAATGAAATTAATATTTCAGCGTATCTTAATAAAAATACAGATGAAGTTGGCGGTTCTGACAGCGAATTTGATTTGATTTATTTAGAAGAAAACGGTAAAATATTACTCTCGAAAATGAATGAATCATTATTTAAAGGACAAGTGGAAGATGATGAAAATTTTATTCATTATTATATATTTATAGAAAAATATCTTGAACATAATGATTTAGAAAAAATATACAATGAATATAATAGAGGAAACGTTAATTCACATTCAGAAATATGGTATGATCTTATTATAGATAACGAACGGCAGAACGGAAATGGAATATTGAGTTCTTTTGAATTATATGATGGAACAGCTATAGATCCTCAACAGTTTCCTCCTAATCTCAATTTTTTTAGGGCTAAATATTTACGATATTAAAATTCTAAAAACACGGAACCCCGAACAGGGCTGAGCAACTCCCACTGTTATCTCTTTACTTCAAATTACCCACAACATCTCCCACTCGAATCCCGCTGCGTGAAAACCACCCCTGCGGCACTTCAAGAGCATACCGCACCGATCTGCTTGAAGAGACTGAATTTTCATCATGAGGATACATATCTTTTATATCGATAATTCTGCCGTCCCATGAAATATAGGCAATTGAGAGGGGAATATACGTATTTTTCATCCAGAAAGATAAAACCTGATCGCTTTCAAAGATAAACAGCATCCCTTCGCCGTCAGGTAATTCTTTACGGAACATCAGCCCATGAGTACGCTCTTCGCTCGTACCGGCAATTTCCGCCTTTACAACAGCTAGAACAAGGCCGTCTCTTTCAATTGTAATTTCGCGTACAGGAAGTTTATGAGTAGTACATGAAATAAAACAAAATAGAAAAATAAGAAGAAACATCGAACGCGTACATTCGCGTAACTTGATGACTCTTTTAAAACTCATTCAGGAAATCCTGTCTTAATTGCACATGACCCGACTCGATAAGGCCTGATTCGTTTAAAATATCGGTAAAAACTATTTTATCAATGTATTTAACGGTAAGAGGGCGCTCTATCGCTATTCTTGTTTCTTCTGTTTCCCAAACCGCCATTCTCGGATCAAGGTAGGTTGGCTGTCCGTATTTTTCCGTAAATTGGGTAAAGATCGAATAATGATCGATAACTTCCGTATTAAGCGAAAAAGACATAATGAATAGGTTACCGTCTCTTAACTGAAAAAAAGCGCGTTTTATAAAAGACGAGCCTGTNGTTTCNACAAGACTCTGNTCGCGCTCNGGNAGGAAGGANACATCCCGATCCCCTCTAAAATTAAAATAACTATCGCTAAACAGATTTGNTTTTAAATCATCCATNCTCATTCCTAAAACAAGAGNGCGAAACTGACGCGGAAGANTAATGCCCTCTTCTTCGGCTCCGGCCTCCTGCGCCCAAACAGGAAAAATCAGGAAAAAGCAAATAAAAGTAAAAACAATCAATTTATTATTCATTATTATATTATCGGCTCAGGAAAAACCTCAATTAACTTGATAATTTATTATCCATTCTGACTTTTCCAAGCTGCTGCATTTTTTTGTAATAGGCGTTCTGCTTCAGGATTTCCTTCACGTCTTTAACAAAGATTTTGTCGTTTAATATCTGAAAAGCTCTGTTATCCATCAATTTCTTTCCGACCGTCATCTCGTCCGCTTTAGGAAGTCCAACCATGGTGATAAGTTCTTTTATACCAAAGTCAAACGAATAATTAGTTGTATTATTAAAATCAATTTTTTTCTTGTCCAGATGGATTTGAAGCATATCGTACATCCGTCCCAAGGGGTCTTTAATTTGGGTATTGGCTAACTGTCTGTAAATTATCCATATCCTTTCCGAAAGCAATGTTGTAAGGCGGGCAATTAATTGCGGCTGTTTTTGAATCATCTGCTGGAAGTTTTCTTTGTTTACAGCCATGAGCTGACAGTCTTCATAAGCGACGGCGCCTGCCGCTCTCGGCTTTGATTCCAGAAGCGCCATTTCTCCGAAAATATCACCGGATTTAAGGACGGCAAGAAGAATTTCATCCTTATCGGTAACTTTAATTATTTTAACCGAACCTTTTTGAATGATGAAGAGCTCGTTTCCCGGCTCGCCTTCGCAGAACACAATCGAATCTTTCGCGTATGCTCTTGTCATCTCGCCGGGAGGAAAATCTTTCTGGGGATTTTTTACATAGGGGGCGATTTTTCTCAGCCTTTCAATCGCGACCGGGACATTAATACCGTTTGGGCATAATTTAATATATCTTTGATAAGCGTAAAAAGCCTGGCAGTATTGATTGTGCTTTGCGTAATATTCGCCGGTATTGTAAATATGGCTTGCGTCTTCCATGGGATTCTTTTTTAAAGTAATACGAGTTAACGCCTCGTCAAGATAGCGCATTCTCTTTGAAAATTGCATGATTATTTTCATTGCGACAGGAGCGTTATTTTGAATTAGCTGGCTAAATTGATCTTTTTGAACTGAAATTAGGGTAACATCTGTTAACGCCTGAGCTGTTTCAATATGACTGTGTCCTGACATCGTAGAGACTACGCCAAAGAAATCACCGGGTCCCAGAGTATCGCCGCTTTCCTCAGCTACAATCTGCACTTCCTTGGATAGCCTCACTTTTCCGGTACGGATGATGAAAAATCTGTCTGCATTCCTTTTACCCTCGACAATAATATATGAGTTCGCGGTAAAATTCATAAATGCGAGCTGTAGTGACATAATAATTATTATATCGACAAAATACCAACTAATCTATAGCAGTTATGCCTAACCCTTTACAAGCCGCTAAATAATTAACGTAAAAATGCCGAAATAATAGTAAGCTATGAATAAACATATTAATTTCGAAGATACTATTTTCATACTAAATGTAAGAATCAGGATGATTCGCGATCTTATGCGGCTTGATACAGACAGCCATCTTTTTTACAGCCAGACAATGGGCGACCTTGAATTTATCAGTTCGGTAATGGATAAACTGACGGAAAAATTCCTTAATAACATGAAAATTCTGGATCGTGACGTTGAAGCTGACAATATTCTGGACGCGGAATGGCAATTTAGTCAAATCCTGAATGAAATTTCTAATAATACAAGCCCGTTTCCCCAAACAAGCTATCCTGAAATGATGACTTTTATTGCGAATATGCGAAAAAACAGCTCAAAACGGCAGAAACAAGTAGAGGACTCCCATGTGCCAACCGAACATTCTATGGCTGAACCTGTCGTAAGCAATGCCGAGTTGAACGGTCTTTTAGGAGCCAATTAACCGTTTTAAAACGGGTATTTATGAGAATTACAGGCGGGGTTCTTTCAGGAAGGCTGATTGCAGTCCCTCCGGGCGAGATAAGGCCAAGCATGGATAGAATGCGGGAATCTGTTTTTTCCTGTCTTGGAAACTTATCAGACCTTTCCTTTCTTGATATTTTTACAGGTTCAGGTATTATCGCCCTTGAAGCCGCTTCCAGAGGCGCTAAATATATCGAAGCTGTTGAACAGGATAAACTAAAACGAAAAATCCTTCTGGAAAACGTTTCAATATCGCCTGTGCGCATTAATTGCCGGTTTATGCCTGCGGAACTCTTTATAAAACGTTCTAAAACAGCATTCGATGTTATTTTTCTGGATCCCCCGTTTCCCTATCAATTTAAATGGGAATTAATCGCGGATATTGCCTTATCTAATCTGGTTTTAAACGGAACAAAAATACTGATACACCGCCCCAGACCTGACTATTTAAAAACTGATATCCCAAATCTTATAAAGACCGATTCCAGAGAATACGGCAGGTCGATAGTAGATTTTTTTTTATATAATAATTAACATAAATTTTGTTATTTCTTTTTTTTTGCTTGTTTTTTATCAGAAAACAGCTGATAATATAGTATTAAAATATGGATAGAAAAAAAATATTTGAGAATTTTGACGACCGTGACGCTTTCATAAAAGTATCAACGCCTTCGCCTGTAGACGGGTCTCAGAAAGCGGCTTTAAACCGCAAAGGCAATCAATTTTTTAACGAAGGAAAAATTGAAGAAGCCCGCAGAGTCTTTATGACAACAGGATATTCCGACGGTCTCTCCAGAGTCGGAGATTTTTACAAATCAAAAGGGAGGCTTTTAGAAGCTTTAAAAATGTACTGGATGGCTCCGGATAAGAACAAGTCGCAGCCGTTGATTGAACAATTATCATATCTGATTCAAAGTATGGTAAATGACAGCGGCAGGCAGGAAATTTAAAAATGAATGAAACAAAACAAATATTAAGCCAAACCAGCATAGAAGAGATTGCCCTGGAAGCTCAAAAAATATCGGATATTTCCAAAATAGGTTATCAATTTTTAAAAGAAAATAAAATTGACGACGCTATTGACTGTTTTACAAAAATTATCATGCTGGATGAAAATAACAACTATGCTCTGGTCGGCATGGGAGACGCAAGCCGTAAAATGGGTTCAGTTAAGGACGCGGTAAAATATTATCTGCGCTGCCTGGATCATCATCCGGGAAATAATTACGCGCTCTTTGGACTTGCCGATTGTTATAAAGCGATGAATCAGTATCAGAAAGCAATTAATATCTGGGAACAGTACCTGCTTCATGACGACAAAAATATAACCGTCCTTACAAGAATCGCGGACGCGTACAGAAAGGTCAGGGATTTTAACAATTCCAAAAAAACTTATCAGAAAGTTCTTGAAATGGAGGAAGGAAACGCCTACGCTATCATCGGACTGGGGCATTTGCATTATGATTTTAAGGAATACAAAGGCGCTCTTTACTATTGGGAAAAAATGTTAAAATCAGAGGAGGCGGACGTTGAAAATACGGGCATTGATAATGAAAGCATTAAAAACGCAAACGTCGATATCCGCGTCTTAACATCAATCGGTAATTGTCACAGAAAATTAAAAACCTTCAGCGAAGGCATCCCGTATTTTGAAGAAGCGCTGCGCAGAGATAAACAAAATTTTTACGCTCTCTTCGGGCTTGCGGATTGTTACCGCGGTTTGAATCTTTTTGAAAAATCTCTTGAATACTGGAACCTCATCCTTGATCAGGATCCTAAAAATAAAATGATATTAACCCGCGCGGGAGACGCCTGCCGAAATTTAAACAACCTTGACAAGGCAAAAGAATTGTATGAAAGAGCGTTAAACATTGAATTTGACACATACGCGGTAATGGGTATGGCAATTCTTTCCAGAATCAACGGTAAATATGATGAAGCGGTTATTTCCTTTAAACATTTAATCCGCCAGGATAATAAAAACTACCGTCTATATCTGGAACTCGCCGATTGTTATCTTAAAACAGGAGATAAAAAAGCCGCGTTGGAAACCCTGGAAGAATTTCAAAAACACGGAATTAAAAATCAAAAGATATCCGAGATGCTTGATAACCTAAAATGAAACAATCGCTCGCGGGACTTTCCATTAAAGAAATTGAAGCTCATCTTTCTCCCCTCCCCTCTTTTCGCGCTAAACAAATTTACAAATGGATAGTCCGCGGCGCTGACAGCTTTGAAGATATGACGGATATTCCCTTCACGCTGCAAAAACAATTACAGAAAGATTTTTCCATTTATTCAGGCGCGGTTACATCCTGTTATGAAGGCGGAAATACAAAAAAAATTGTTATAACTCTTCATGACGGCTTTAAAATTGAAGCTGTTCTTTTAAGCGATGCCGCAGACAGGCTTACAGCCTGTATTTCAACGCAAGCCGGCTGCCCCGCGGGTTGTGTGTTTTGCAAAACAGGCTCTCTTGGATTTATACGTAATCTTGAAAGCGCTGAAATCGCGGAGCAGTTTTTACATCTTGGAAATTTGATTGCTAATTATTCCCGCGGAGGCGCGGAAGAACACGTAATTGATAATATAGTAGTTATGGGTATGGGGGAGCCGCTTTTTAATTTAGCTAACTTAAAAAAAGCAATCATTTTTTTTAGCGATAAGAGCGGACTTAATTTTTCGCGGCGAAGGATTACCGTATCTACCTGCGGAATTTGCGAGGAGCTTTTTGAGTTTGTCAAAGAGCCGTTTGCGCGGCTTGCGCTGTCGCTTACCACAGGAGATGAGGAATTGCGGCAAAAGCTTATGCCTGTTACAAAAAACAATCCGCTTGAAAAGGTTCGTCAGTCGCTGCGAATATTTCAGGATAACGGCGGAGGACGCGTAACTCTTGAAGCGCCGTTACTTAAGGGTATTAACACCCGCGAAAAGGACGCCAAATCCATTGCGGACTTCGCGAAAGGGCTTGACACTGTAGTAAACATCATCCCATGGAATCCCGTTGAAGGTTTAGAATTTGAGGGGAAACCTCTTTGCGAACCAACTAAAAAAGAGACAAGTGATTATATTAAAATGCTTGAAGGTTACGGATTAAAAGTAACAACGCGTCTTCATAAGGGAAAGCGTATCATGGGTGCCTGCGGTCAGCTTGGAGGAACGGATTAGCCGGGAGTTCGTCTTCATTCGCGTCCATTTGCGTAATTCGATGACTCTTCTTCTTTCTCTTCTGGAATCTTACCGTAAAAAATAAGTCAAGCCCGCCTGAAAAAGCCCAAGTAGAAATCCAAGCACGCCGCCGAAGAGTTCAACCCACTTTAATTGATTTGACATTACATCAAGAATAATGCGTTCCACGCGAAGCATATCAAGCGAGTCGATCCTGTCGGAGACGAGAGTTTTTACATCTATCGAAGAGAGGATGTATTCGATTTTACCGTTTACAGCGCCTGTCAATTTATCCGTAAGGTAATCGTCTAACTTTATTTTTTCTTCCGGGCTTAAATTAATAAGCGCGTTTATTGTTTTGGCGTCGTTCTCTATCATTTTGCCCAAAGAAGCGGACGCGGTGTTTAATATCGATTTTTTTACCTTGTCTTCTTTTAAGATACGCTCAACGCCGGACGCGAGGTCCCCGATGATATTGGGCATTTTTTCCTGAAGCGTTTGATCGTATTGTCCGACGGAAATAAAAAAACGCTGTAATGAATTTAACTGCATCATTATGTCGCGAAGAATTATCCGTCCTTTTGATTCAAGTTCCAAACGAATATCACGCCTGTTTAAAAATTCCATAACAGCGGAAGAGAAAACAGGATATACCTTTTCAAGAGCATAGGGAGTTTTTTCAATCAGCGTTTTTGAGCTTCCCTCGGATAATTCCTTAGGTGTCTTTTCAAGGATATTTTCCGTAAAGGCCGATATCGCCTGTCTTACTTTGTCACGGACATCGTCGCGCAAAAGACGGTCGCGTAAAATTTCCGGGGTTAGAAGTTCGCGTTCTACCATTGAGCCGATGCTGAGCGCGAGTTTTTTTCGCTGCCTGGGAAGAATACCGGGCGTAAAAGGCAGTCTGACGCCAAAGATACGGACTTCTTTGAGAGGGCGGAAAAGCATCCTTATCGCTATAACATTGGTAACAAAACCGATAATAGCTCCCGCAATTGGAGGCACTATAAAAAGCAGAAGCAAATTCATCTTGGCATTGACTCCGAGGCGGTTCTTGCCTGGCTTTCGTTGTCGTAAATATCCATTACTTCATCTTTGAGCCAGCCGGCAGTATTAGTGTCATCTGCGGTTCCGTCTGTTAAAACCCATGTAACAAAAACATTTTGAGTCCTGATTGTTTGCCGTTTAATAATTTTTACAAGCGACCCCCGGCGTAAATATCCGATTGAAGGACTGTCCTCATCCGGGTCGGCTCGTAAATGCGTGAATGACGCCGTTATTACCCCAAAACCAATGTACTCTCCGGACAGCGGCGCTGTAATAGGCGGTATCACAGGACCAATTTCTTTTTTACCGCTGCAGGCGGAAAAAAGCAAAGCGCAGATAATAAAGAATAATAAATTATATTTAAGGGATAATTGACCAATAATATATTTTAACGCTATTCTCATATCAATGAGAAATATAACCTTTTTACCGATTTTAGTCATCATCATTCTATTATTTTCGGTAAATTTTCCCGGGTATTGCGAAGAAAGTGAACAATTAACAGAGAATAATGAACAGATAACAGAGAATGACAACATTTTTGTTAACCATGAAGAAACAGCGGTTAACAAAACCTCTGATTTGAGGAACTTTGAAAAAAAGCAAAGGAAGTACGGATTTTCGATTGGGCCTCAATTTGGCTTTGTTAACGGTCAGGCGATTGAAGTTGTCTACCCTACCGATACCAAGGGCGAATATTTGAGCGAACTTTTATGGAATATGAAACCGATTTATTATTTAGGCATTTATGCCGAATTGGGTTTAAATGATAAAATGAGTCATCCCGGTTTTTTTTCAAGTCTTTCTTTTAAAGCCGGAATTCCTGGAGATTCGGGGATTCATGAAAATCGCGACTGGATGTCTTTTGAAAACGCCAGTCTTACCCACTATTCACAGCATACAAATAAAACCAATGTATTTTTCATGGCGGATGTGTTGATCGGCGCTTCTATACCGTTATTTCATTTTTATATTAAACCGTTTATAAACACTTCGTGGTTACGCTTTTCATTTTCAGGAAGAGACGGGTTGGGGGTATACGCAAAATCATCGGGAACGTATACTTATCATCCTATCAACAATGATCCCTCAATATATAGTTTTTCAGGCGAAGTAATAACATACGAACAACACTGGTTTTTAATTGCTCCGGGGATTTCATTTGGCACAAATATTTTATCGCCGTTTACGTTTAATCTGTCATTTCAGGGGAGTCCGTTTACCTATTGCGCAGCGATAGATCATCATCTTACAAGAAAAGATACCTTTTACGATTTTACAGGATGGGGAGTATTTATGGAAGGCGGAGGCAATATTTCTTTTTGTTTTAAGTTTCTGGAATTATCTTTTGATTATACTTATCGATATATAGGCAACACAATGGGAGATTCCTATATCTTAGAGAGCAAAAACGAATACGCCTTTTTATCTAAAAATAAAGCGGGCGCAGGACTGCTATTATCAGATACACGCGTTATGGTACGAGTGCGGTTATAAGTTTACAGAAAAAGCATCTGTCCAAAGAGAAAATGCGTTACAGCAACGAGCATTAATCCGATGCCTATCGGCTTTCTGAAAGTTAAGAGATTTACTCCAATGCGTTCAAGCTCCCCGGCTTTAATAGAAGCGTCATTGCGGTAAATCCCGAAGATCAACATAAGGGCGGCGGCAATGCCCCCTGCGGCAGGTATTAAATCGCCAAGAAAGAAGACCCCCGGCGTAAAATCCAGTTTGTAAGTTGGTGATAGTATTTTTAAAACACCGACTACAGCGCTCATAATCCCCAGTACCAGATAAAAAACAGGATTTTGAATTGAAAAATTCGATCTGTCCGGTACTTCATTTTCATTTCCGGAAAACAACACATACCCCGCCAGAGCATTACATAAAATTGACAAAAAATACAATTGGATCATATCTATACAATAGCGTAAATAAAAAAGATAGTCAACATTTTAATTTTTCATTCCGGTTTAAACTTAATTTGCAGGGTACTCTTCTCAGTTTGCAGAACCATCAGCAGATCGGGATTGCCGGCGTTTCCTTCAGAGACGAAGGGGACAGCAAAGCGGTAAATCTCTTCATTTTCCGCGGAGAAAAATATACGGTGTGTAAAAACAGAATATTCTTCCTCACTTGACTGTACAACGGGAGATACCGCAATATCGACGGCGCCGTTATACGCGTTTTTATTTTTGACTGTTTTCTTTAAAATTATTATTGCGGTTTCTTCGTAATTTGTTGACGTAATTTCAATTTTGTTTCCGTCAAGCTGGTAAGACGTATCAAAATATCCCAAAAGTAATAATAACAATATTGTCAAACATAATAAAATAATCATAAAAAAGAGGATTTTTCTGGGTCTGTCGGCAGTCAGTGAATGTAATAATCCGGTACGAGGCTGTTGTCCGTTATAAAAATTTCTTACAGCCTCCGGAGCTTTTTCCAATCTGCGTTCCCGGTTGTAATAAAAAGGAAGCCCCTCCCCATAACCATTTTTATCAGGGCTTAGATTGTACCTTTCATTCGGCCTTTTCTTCTCTCCGGAATCATCATTTTTCATTTTTCATTTCTCATTTTATTGTACATTTAAAACCCTATCCGTCCGCCACCACACCATTTTGACATTAGTGTCGGACATCATCGCGCAGAGTATACCCTCCGTAGAAAGAAAGAAATCATTGTAACCAAGGTCTTCAGTGGAAAACCGGATATTACTCCTTCGCTGTTCGCGCGAAATTACGTCAACAAACAGGAGAGAATACCCGTTTTCAACCGGAAAATAAAGAAGGACTTTGCCTCCGTTCGCGACGCCAAGTATTGAATAAAATAATCTTATATTGGTTTGCTTTCCGTTTTCAATAAGTTCAAAAAGAGGTATTTCTACCGGAGCCATATATGATCCGTCTTCAATATTTAAAATCCAGATACTGGAACCTACAGGCGCGCTTCCCGTTCTTGTATTCGTTAACTGATCAAAGGTATCATTGGTATAATCAACTTTTGTATAGAGCTGCCTTGAATCAACGGAAGCCGAAATGCTGTCAATCATCGCAATAGCCTGAGGCCATTCAGGAAAAGCCGGAATATCGCTGGAAGAAATTTTTACAAGAAAAAGCAGCATCCCGGAAGAGTTGAACCAGTAAACATCCCACCCGTCCGGAAGCCTGCAAATTACGGCAAGTTCATCCTTTACAGAAGTGGAAAGCCCGACAATCCTTGGGAAGGGGCTTCCGCCCATTCCTTCCCTGCCAAGATAATTGATAAAACGCCCGTCCTGATCAAAGTGAAGAATTATTCCGTCCAGCAGCGCTCTTGTTTCGGGATCAGTTCTGTGCTCATTGTAAGGAAGCCTGTCCTCAACATAAATATGCTTACGGGAATCAACCGCTATCCAGCCTGGCTCTTCAAGAGGATGGGTATGCGCCCACCGGGTCGCCTGCTCATCCTCGGCAATATTGGTTTTTAAAGTGAGCGGAACTGGGTTTGTATCCTCGTTGTAGATCATAAACAGCAAATCGCCGTAAGAGTTGTAACGGACAATTTTCCCGCTATTGCCGTCCGCGATATAGAAAAGCCCGTCCCTCATTGTAAAGCCTGTCCTTCGTATCCCCCTTGTCCCGTCAAGGTTATAAAGAGCGATCTGATCTTCCATCGGCCCGATTTCAAGGGAAAATAGTTCTTCCCTCTCAATCGAACTTGAAGTATTGTTCCCGCAGGCGGCTGTAAGAGCGAAAAATATACAAATAAAAGCAAATGTAAGTATTGATGATAAACGTTTCATATATTATAAAATCTAACTTAATTGAGGTTTTGTCAATTAGGGGGAAACCACTAGTCAATTACCGCCAATTACCACTATACTAGCAATATGGACAAGGTAATTTTAAAGGCCGATGAGCTTGACGGGTTTTTGACATCCGGGGATAAGACAAGCCTTAAAACGATGGATACTCTTTTTAATAAGGCTCTTGAGATTTTCCCAAATGTACAGACAGGGCAAAAGGACGCGGAGGACAGTCTCATTTCAATCTATAATGAAATGGGTAATTTGATGCAGGAAATTTGCCACAGGAATCCAAGGATTCATGTCTATTCGTTTATTTCACCGCATGAAGATCATTCTGAGGTTTCACGGCTGATTGCCAAATTAAGGGATGTCAATACTGAAAACAAGGAATTCGTTTATTATATCCAGCGCGCTTATGAGATGCTTTTTAAACTCGCGTGGGGAAGCTGTCCTCCGGACAGCAGCATCCCGGGAACGCAAAAAAACTACATGATTGTAAAAACGCCTGTAACAAGCCCCGCTCAGAATTACGCGGTTCATAAAATTACAAATATTGATAACAAGATTAATAATACCGTAATGTGTGTCATGCTGAGGGGAGCGCTTCTTCCTTCGATGATAATGAGTAAGGAGATTGAAGAATATTCATCAAACGGCTATGTCACACCCTTTGCTCTTTTTCGGATTTACCGTAACGACACAAAGCATGAAGACGATATGGAATACATCCTAGAACTCGATAAATCGTATTTTAATCCTGAAAAACTTGACGGTAAGGATTTGATCTTCGCCGACCCGATGAACGCGACAGGCGGCAGCCTTGTTACAGTTATTAAATACCTGACAAGCATTGGAGTTAAACCCCGATCCATTACTTTCTTTAACGCGATTTCGGCATTAAAAGGCGCGCTTAGAGTTGTAAGAGCGCTTGATAATTGCGATGTCTACACTCTCTGGATGGACGGTGTATTGAATAATGACGCGTACATCATGCCGGGTCTTGGAGACGCGGGCGACCGCATAAACGGAAAAGACGGCGAAAACCCAAGAAATATAATTCAGCTTCTCGCGGATTACGGCGCAGAAATGGCTGACCTTTACAGATCGCAATTACGCGAGATTGAACAAACAGTACTTAACAAATAAGGAATTAGAAATGAGGAATGAGAAAACAACAGAAAAAAAAACTCACTTCTCACTTTTCACTTTTCACTTTTCACTTTTCATTGTTCTCTGTTCTCTGTTCCTTGTTAACTGCTCCGGCATGGCAACATCGGCGGAGGAATATTTTTCTATCGGTATGGCGTATTATGATCTTGGAAAATTTGAGGATGCCGAAAAATGGCTTAACCGGGCGAAACAGGCTAATAAAACATATACCGCTTCACAGTACAATCTTGGAAGGATAGCGTTTGAAAGGAAGCGCTATGAGGAAGCCGCTAAAATATTTGAGGGGATTCTGAAAAGGGATCCTGACAATGTGCTTGCCCTGAGAGCCGCGGCCTACACAAGGATTAAAATGGGGAACATTGACATCGCGCAAAAACACTATTCGCGGCTTCTTGTTCTTGTGCCGGAAAGTTCCGATGACGGCTATAATCACGCGCTTGTGCTGTTTGCCATGGAACGTTACAGCGAAGCCGAAGAGGTCCTTTCAAAGTATCCGTTCGCGATGCGGGACAACAAAGATCTTCAGCTTTTGTACGCGCGAAGCCAGGGCAAACAAAATAAAGTTGAGGCAATCGACAATTTAGCAAAATGGCTTGAAGCCAACTCAGACGCGAAAGTCCGTTTTGAATACGCTGCTGTTCTTGAATACCACGAATTCTACGCGCGGGCTATTGAAGAATATCGTAAAGCGCACGAGGATATTGCCGTAACTTCAACCGACCCCAAAAAGACCGATATCCGCTTCGCGATCGCTAAAGCGCTCCTTATAGCCGAAAGCGCCAACAATTCAGGCGTTACAGAACTACAGGGAGCTGTTGACGACGGCTTTAAAAATATTGCCGCAATCGAAGAATTAACCAATAACGCAAAGATCAGCGACGCGAACAAAACCAGTATCCGTACCATAATAGACGATATCCGCCGCGAAGAACTTGCCGCGCAGGAGAAACAGAGACAAGCTGAAGCTGAGCAGCAAGAAGCGGATCAGGAAGAAACCGACAATTCTGCAATAGAGAGCGAAACTTAATTTTCCTTATAATAAATTTCCGAAGGATTGAAGTCATGCCCCATGCTTATACGGACTTTTGCCGCGTTTGATTCAAAATACTCGCTTCCGAATATAATATCAAAACCGGCAGGAAACAGAATCACGCCGTAACCTGAAGCAAAACCGTCTTCATTGGATTCTGAAGAAATACCCCAGCTGTAAGTAGTATCCGTGTTGCGCCTGAAGCCGTCGGCTGTTTCTCCTTCTAAGAATGTTCCGTCCGCTCTAAGATGTTTCCTGTTGCCTGAATTATTTACCCAATATCCCGTAAAATCAGAAAAATCTCCTTTCATGATTTTAGCGTCGTAGTCTCCGGCTGAATGGGCAATGGGGTTGGCCCGCTCCGGCCCTGCTTTGTAAAATATTCTATCGTAATCTTCTCCCGTTACAATAC
>JGI24695J34938_10001807_pt1 | contig 17567 bp, 19 predicted proteins | sample TergutCo191P3_FD_34938 | JGI IMG/M metagenome (IMG submission 34938)
TAAACAGCATGGGCTCGCATCTGCANACGCAGATGCGATGTCGTTTGCATAAGAAAGCATTGTGTTTTGCTTCATTATTTTCAAGTCTCCATTTTCAATTAAGCGTTAAAGTTTGCCACACTAGGGGTGTAATATAGAAAATTGTTTTTTGGGGGGAGAGCTTGTGGGGGAGGGTAAAGTGCTACGCTACTTTGCAAATCCTGTAAATCCTTAAATCCTGAAGGCATTCCGCTTTGCTTCTGCAAAGCTCCCTCTCCATAGCCTGCGCTAGCTCGGCTACTAGGTTCAGACGTTTTAAGCCACGATGTCTGGGCCAGAGAGGGTAGCGGAAAACGCCGTAGGCGGTTGCAGCTAGGGAGAGACTTCTCCCTTCATAATCTAACGCTCTAAATACACCCCGTCAGCTTCGCTGCCTCCCCTCTACAAGATGGGAATTTCTCAATCCCCAGCCAGCAAATACGCCTTCACAAATGCCTTTATATCGCCGTTCAGCACGGCTTCCGTATTTGAGGTTTCGTATCCAGTTCTGGCATCTTTAACCCTGCGGTCATCAAGCACATAAGAGCGAATTTGGCTTCCCCATTCTATTTTGCGCTTTTCTGCGGCACGTTCATTTCGCTTTGCCTCTTCTTCGTCTTTGTAATACTGAACAAGCTCGGCTCTCAGCATTTTCATCGCTGTTTCTCTGTTTTGAATTTGGCTGCGTTCAGTTTGGCAACTAACAACTATGCCTGTAGGGGCGTGAGTTATGCGCACGGCAGAATCCGTTTTGTTTATGTATTGGCCACCGGCGCCGCTTGCGCGATAAGTATCAACACGCAAATCTGCGGGGTTAATTTCAACCTCTGCGTCTTCGTAAATCGGTGTCATATAAACTGCGGCAAAGCTTGTGTGGCGGCGTGCGTTTGCGTCAAAAGGGCTAATGCGCACAAGGCGGTGAACCCCAATTTCAGAACGGAGCATGCCGTAGCTGTAAGGATTAGAGAGTTCCAAAGTGCAGCCTTTTATGCCTGCCGTATCACCTTCCTGAATATCCAAAACCTTAAACGGAATATTTTCCTTTTCAAAATACATGGTGTACATTCTGAGCAACATTTGAGTCCAGTCCTGAGACTCTGTTCCACCGGCTCCAGAATTTATAAAGAACAGGGCTGGGGCAGAGTCGTCCGGGCCGTTCAGCATTTTTCTCAGTTCCATCTCGGAAAGTTTTGCGTCAAGTGCGGCTACATCTCTTTCTATGCCCGCAGAAAGCTCGTTGTCATTTTCACTTTTGGAAAGTTCATAGAGTTCGCTCAAATCGTCGCATTGCTTTGAAACTTCTTCCCAGTTTGCAATTATATCCCTAATGGAAGCCGCTCTCTTTAGCAAAGACTGGGCTTTACCGGCATCGTTCCATAAATCCGGGTCGCTTGACTGCTTTTCTAAAACCGCAAGTTCTTCTGCTCTAACATCAAGGTCAAAGATACCCCCGGAGCTTGTCTATTCGCTCACGGATTGAGATTAAACCTACATGAGTTGTGCTGGTCATTACTGTCCTATGGCCTCCGGCGGAGTATAGTCTTTGTTCAAGTATTGAACCTTGTAGCTTTTAGCAAGCTGATCTAAATAGTTTTTGGTAGCTATCTGACGGCTGCGTTCGGCTTCAAGCCTTAAAATATAATCTATCTCGTGCTCGTAGCTTTCGAATTTGCCATCGTTTTTCTCGGTGAGCATAAACATCACAACCTTGTTGCCATCTTGAACAAAAGGCTCACTTATTTGCCCTACTTTTAAGTTCTTTGCCGCATTCGCAAATTCATTTCCCTGAGTTTTCGGCAAAAACTTCTTCATAATTCCGCCGTCTTTTTTCGCATTCGGGTCTTCGCTTATTCTGGCAGCCATCATTGCGAATTGCTCCATAAGTGCCATAAGGCTGACTTTTGCCATGCGAGCTTGAGCTGCGTACCCTTTTAACAGATCTTTTTTATCTTGAATTGCCTGTGCGTTTTCGCCTTTTGCAATATTTAAAACAATTTTAATGCCTCCTATGGTATCGCTGACAATCGCTTCGTTCTTGTGTTTTTCCCAGTAATCCTTTTTTTCTTTGGCTGTAGGCTCTTTTGATCCCTGAATTTTCTTTTCCAAAAGTTGGTCTGCCAAAAGCTGGGTTTCTATATATTTTCTAAAATCAGCATCCGTGGAACCTGTTTTTTTCAATTCCTGTTTGAATGCAGCTTCATTTGGAAACTGTTTTTTAAATACCGCAATAAGGCTATCAACTTTTTTCGCATCTGCTTTTAAGCCTTGCTTTGTAATTTCAGCTTTCACAAGTTCTTGCCCAACCAATTGATTTACTGCAATCCAGCGCAACTGAATCATGCCATCGGCAGAAACGCTTTGCCCTTGAGCCTGAGCTAGCTGTTTCAGCGTATTTGCAACACTATCGACCTTTCCCTGGCTGATGCCAACATTATTAACCCTGATCACATCAAAATTTCCACCGGACAAAAGCTGAGCATAAGCGGAAAATGCGAATAAAAAAACTAATGAGATTATTTTCATGCACAATAATATAGAAATTTCTATATTATAACCCATGACAACGCAACCTAATGTTCCTCAATCTTACAGGTATCTCACTTTTGCCTTAATTGTAATAGTTCTTGGCTCAATTGCGATTTCCGGTGCATTCTATACCGTTAAAGCAGGCGAAAAAGCCATTGTTTTCACCTGGGGTGAAATAACATCGGTGACCAGCGAAGGCTTGCATTTCAAAGTACCGGTTATGCAAACCATTTCAAAAGTGGATATTCGCACTCAAAAAGCCGAAGCCCCTGCACAGGCGGCTTCCAAAAACATGCAAACGGTTTCAACGATTGTAACTTTGAACTACTATCTGAACCCGGGCAAGCTGGATGTTCTATATGCAACCGTTGGCTTGGAGGTTGAAAATAAGATAATCGCGGCTCGTATTCAAGAGACGGTTAAGGCTGTTGTTGCGCGCTACACCGCAGAAGAGCTTTTGACCATGCGCGAGCAGGTGAAAAATGAAATCTCGGAGAGCCTGACCCGCCAGCTTTTGGACTATCATATAATAGTAGGAGCCGGAGGTGTTCAAATAACAAATTTTGAATTTAGCCGAAGTTTTAACGAAGCTATTGAAGACAAACAGGTTGCCGAACAAAAAGCTTTAACCGCAAAAAACAATCTGGAAAGAATCAAGGTTGAAGCGGATCAAAAAGTTGCCCAAGCAAGAGGCGAGGCAGAATCTATTCGCATTCAAGCGGAAGCCATACGTGCGCAGGGTGGCAAAGAATATGTGAATCTTAAAGCCATTGAAAAATGGGATGGCAAATTACCGGTTTACACAGGCGGCAATGGTCCAATGCCTTTCTTGGAGGTCAAATGAAGTTACTCTCTCTTGTTGCATATTTAGCGTTTTTCTTTGCCATAATCGGTTGCGGAAAAAAAGAACAAACCGCTATAGACATAATAAAGAAACGTGGCGCTTTGCGTGTTGCAGTTTCCGGCGATGACCCGCCTTTCGGTTACATAGATAACCGTGGTAAAAATCAGGGTTATGAAATTCGCTTTGCAAAAAGACTTGCGGAAGAACTTTTGGGAGATACATCAAAAATTGAATTTATAATTGTTGATCCGTCTGATCGTATAGATGTTTTGTTGAGCGACAGGGCAGACATAGTTCTTGCGAATTTCACGCATACGTCTGAGAGGGCCGAAATAGTTGACTTTGCGCATCCTTATATGAAGGTATCAATCAGCGTTGTTTCTCCAAAATCGGCACCTATAAGGAGTGTGGAAGAATTGAATGGCAAAAAGTTAATTGTTTCCAAAGGCACGGTTTCGGAAGAGTATTTTGGCAATCATCCTGAGATTGAAGTTATAAGCTTTGAGCAGATACATGAGACTTTTCAAGCCTTGAAAGACAGCAGGGGACATGCGCTCGCAGAAGATAACGGAGTTGTATTTATATGGGCGCAGGAAAATCCGAATTTTGAAGTTGGCATTAGCTCTTTAGGTTCTGTTGACGGCATTGCTCCTGCGGTTAAGAAGGGTAATGTTGAACTGCTCGCTTTTATAAACAAAACTATTGAAGAACTGGCAAAGGAACGATTCTTTCATAAGAACTTCGAGGCAACACTCAGGCCATTTATGGGTGCAGACGCTAATCCCGATGACTTTGTAATTGAAGGCGCAAAACTGGATTAATAGCAGACTTGATTTCTTCCGCTTTCCTTTGCTTTATAGAGCAGTTTGTCTGCCGTTTCATAGAGCATGTGGAATGAGTGTTCTTTCTGCGGAATAAGGCTTGCAACGCCAATGCTGACGGTAACAGAAAGTGGCGTGCTTATGCCGTCAATTTGAGTTTCTGTTTTCCATACATCCTTTCTTATGTTTTCTGCAATTATAATCGCATCTTCCTTATGTGTTCCTATAAGCAGAATTCCGAACTCTTCACCGCCCAGCCGTGTTACAAAATCATCTTCTCGCCGTGCGTATTTCATCAAAACATTGGCTACGTTTGATAAAACTTTATCTCCTGCGCTATGGCCGTAAGTGTCGTTGCATTGCTTGAACAGGTCTATGTCTGCCATCAGCAACGAAATAGGTTTTTGCGCCGCTTTCATTTTTATAAATTTTGATTCTATTATGTTGTCAAAATAACGTCTGTTGAACACTTTAGTTAGCGGATCCGTAAGGCTTTCCACCTCTATTCGTTCTTTTTTTCTCTGTTCCCGACCCATAAGCCAAATCACAAAAATGGAAACCAATATTATTACGGCTATGAAAATTGCAGCCGGAATGATAAATGACTTGTTGAAAAAGAAATTTGTTGTCGCATAAAACGACCGGATTGGCATTTTTGAAATCAGAACAAAATTCTTTTCAAAAATAGGAGTGAAGAATATGTAAAATCCGTTGTCTATAGTAAATAAAATAGAGTATGAGAAAATTTTGTCCCAGTATTTGCTTAAATCGGCTTCGTCAATTTTATGGCCTGTTGAAATTATCAGATTCTTGGAGTAGTCCAGCAGGTATATCTGATGTTCCGGAGATTTTTGATGCTTTTGAACTTCTCTTGCCAGTCTGTCTAAATAAAGAGAATGCGCCACAACGCCTATATCATACCCTTTATTGTTGTAAACATTAGTGGAAAAATCTATCAATGTTTTGTTGCTTGAAGAGTCATAATATGGCGTGGTGAAAGCAATTCTTCCATTAGCTTTTTTTGCGGTCAAAAACCAATGGCTGCGGATACTATCGTTGTTTGGGCTGACATGAATTTTATGAATGTCGGAGTTTAGCTTTATTTTGCTGTTCATGTAACTGTCGCTTAACTCTTTTGGGGTGGAGGTTTCTATTAAATACGAAGATACAAGCTTGGATTCCAATAATGAATATTCTATTTTTTTTAAATATAAAGAGAGCTCGCTTAGAAGGGTTGATTTTTCCAAATACACGCTTTCTCTTGTCTGTTCCGACAAAAATGTTCTGAAATTTAAAATTAAAAAACCTGTAAATAATATAATACAGGTTAAAATAACAATCATTGACAGAAAAACCGTCAAACTTTTATTGATTCCTCGTTTTTTAACTTCAACAATCATAGAGGAAAAATAGTAAACCAAATTTACTATATTCCACCCTATGCCGATAACAAAAAGCGATTTAATTAATGATACCGCAATATCATGTGGGGTAACTCGAGATTATGCAAGAATTTCAGTAGAGCAATTTTTTGATGTTGTAAAAGATTTTATCAAAGACGGTCATTCTTTGGAGATAAGGGGCTTCGGTACATTTTCTCCCAAGACCTGCAACCCGAGGCAGGGTCGCAATTTAAAAACCGGAGAGCTTATGCCCTTAGCTTCCGGCAAAAGCATGAGCTTTAAATTCTCTTCTGAGCTTAAGGCTAAGATAACAGGCTCTGCATCCAAGGTTACTGCAGTTGCCAGCAAACCGGCTCAAGTTCGTGAGCTTGAAGAAATCGGTTCGCCTTAGAGAAATGCCCGCAACCGAGAAAGCCTCTGTGCGCAGATAGAGGTGATGGGTGAGGGGCTTCCAGTATAAGATGGTTTTTATTTTCTGCGATTAAGAATTTCTTTTTACGAGCAAAGCTTCCCCAGAGCATGAACACGATATTTTCCTTGTGCTGAGAGAGCCTTTCAATAATCTTGTCCGTGAACTTTTCCCACCCTATGTGAAAATGCGATGCGGGTGAATTTGCCCTTACCGAAAGTGATGAGTTGAGCAGCAACACGCCTTGTTTTGCCCATGCTTCCAGATTGCCGTGGGCAACGGGTTTAACGTCCAAATCCCGTTCCAGCTCTTTGTAAATATTCAGCAAGCTGGGAGGAATGTCAATGCCGGGAGGAACAGAAAAAGAGAGCCCGTGAGCTTGCCCTGCGCCGTGGTATGGGTCTTGGCCCAGTATCACGATTTTTGTTTGAGGCACGGGGCACAAGTCCATGGCGTTGAAGAATAAGTTTGCCGGCGGATAGACGGTGTATTGTTTTCTCTCTTGGATTATTTTGCTTTTTATTTCTGCGAACCAAGGTGTTTCAAAGAGGTCTGCGAGCAGGTTTAGCCAAGAGCTTTCGAGTTTAATCATTTTAGTTCAATGCGTTCTTCTGCGAGTAGCACCGGGATATTGTTTCTAATTGGGTATGCATATTTTTTATCTGCGGTTACGAGGGTGTCATTTTCCTCGTGCAGGGCTTGTTTGGTCACCGGGCAACATAGGATTTCGAGCAGATCTTTGGATATCATGGGAGTAATATAGCAATTTTTTCTATATTGCGAATCACATCCCAAGTAATTTTTTCAACTGCTTTTCTATCAAGTCCGGTGGAATATCGTGGCTTTCGTCAAAATTGACATCTACGGGCTTTTGGCCGGGCTTAAGTGCCAACCACGCCTTGCCCTGCATTCGGAACTTCTTTACATTGGGCAAAGCTAAAATTTTGAACAAATTTAATTCCAAAGCACCGGAAAATTGCATTTGATTGCTCCCGGGCGAAATCCACTTTGAATTCTGCAAACTGAATGGAATCTCAAACAGAGAATCCAAATGAAAAGTGCCGGACAAATTCTCGACAAACAAAGAATCTTCACCCGCATTGCTGGCATTTAAAAAAACTGTAAACTTCAGCGAATCTTTTACAAAGCCGTCTATTTGCGCAGAGTGATAAGAAAATTTGCATTTTTTTAAAATATTCGCCGCCTGTATTTTTTTTGTGGTACTACAAGTCAGAGTCAGGAGTACAAGCCCTAGACAAATTACTATTTTTGCAAATATGCGCATGAAAATTGAATTTACAAACTTTGCGATGGCAATATTGCTCTTCGCCGGGTTTGCAGTGGCAGCTATAAATGTAAATACCGGCGAAAATGTGGAAATCGCCGGTTTTATAGAAAGCGAAAGCCAAAGAATTTTGCAAATTCCTGATACTCTTGTTCTAAATTTGAATTTTCAAACGGCAAAAGACGGGCACAGCAGAGCAGGACTTCTGTTTTTTTTAGGAGAACGCGAAGTCTCAATTAAAATGGACTATGCCCTGGGACAACTCAAAGGAACCTTAAAAGCCGATACATCCTGGTTCACAGGCTATTGCGGAATGCTCGAATGCCAAACCAAACCCATGCCCGCACAGCAGAGAATAGAGGTTACAAGGATATTGGTTTCAAGAATATTGATGGATTTGAAACGAAGAATTCAAGGCGTTTTTGTGGAAAATGTGCCGATAAAAACGGAAACCGCACCAACAGATACAATTCCACCGCAAGATACGATTCCACAGGGGGGAGAACAATGAATTACGTAATCGCAACGTATTTGGTAAGATTGGTTGGAATCTTGCTGGTTATTCCGGCACTTATGCCGATCACTTTTGCAAACTGGTTTCCCGGCTTGGAAGACCGCCGAATTGGCTGGGCGCTTTTTTTGGTTGGAGTGCTCATTTACATAGGAGCTTCCATAGCTTATCATATTTTTCGCCAAAGAGAACGGAGAAAATTAAATGAACGAGAAGGCAATTGAGATAAAGGATTTGCACAAAACCTACAGGCAAGGCTTTTGGCTTAGCAAGAAAAAAACGCTTTTTGGAATATCGTTAGAAGTTAACAAGGGCGAGATTTTCGGCTTTATAGGCCCCAACGGTGCTGGTAAAAGCACCACCATAAAAGTTTTAACAGGGCTTTTGCGCAAAGATTGCGGAGATGTTTTGATTCTTGGCAAAGATCCCAATGAGAGCAAAAATCGCGTGAGCTTGGGTTACCTGCCCGAGCAACCGTATTTTTACGATTCCCTCAGCGGCTATGAGCTTTTGAATTTTTACGGTGGATTGAGCGGCTTAAAGGGCAAGCTATTAAAAGAACGTATTGACTGGGCATTGACCCTTGTGAATGCGAATGCAGACTGGATTCATCGCCGTTTGCGCACTTATTCAAAGGGCATGCAGCAGAGAATTGGCCTGGCGCAGGCAATTTTGCACAAACCCCAACTTTTGATTTTAGATGAGCCAATGAGTGGCTTGGATCCCTTGGGCAGGCGTGATGTGCGTGAGGCTATTTTAACTTTGAACAAAGAAGGCTCAACAATTTTTTATTCAAGCCATATTCTCGGAGATGTGGAAGCCATAAGCAGCAGGGTAGCCATGATAATAGACGGCAAGATTTCGCATACGGGAACTATAGATGAGATCACCAAAGAAACCGGCAGGGGTAGCTTGGAAGAGGTTCTGGCTAAGGAGGTTTCTCGTGTTGTGGATTAGAGAAGTTTATTTGATTGCGGTTAATTCTTTTAGGGAAGCGGTGCGAGATAAAATTCCCTACGTGGTTTTATTTTCTGCAGTTGCGCTTGCGGCGTTTACCATTTTGTTGGGGGAGTGGTCTGTTTTTGACAGGGAATTTGTTGTTAAAACCAATACCATTTCTCTGATTTCTCTTTCAGGTTTTTTCATCGCTATTTTCGCAGGCGTTGGGCAGGTTCAAAAGGAGATTCAAAAGAAAACCATACACACTCTTTTGGCAAAACCGGTTTCTCGTTCTGCGTTTTTGGTGGGAAAATATATGGGTTTGCTGGCGTTAATAGCCTTGCATGTAATGCTGCTTGCCATGACACTTTCTTTTGTTTTGTGGTCCATAGATGCCAGCATAACAGTTCCTGTAGTTCAAGCTTGCTATCTCGTGTTTTGGGAACTTGCCATAGTGCTCGCATTTGCGGTTTTATTTTCAACATATTCCTCTGCGCTGATAAGCACGCTTTTTTCCGTTGGAATTTACCTTATAGGGCATTTGGGCAATCAAATTCTGAAAGAGGTTTATCTTGTTTACCGCATGAGCGAAGAGGGGAGTTTTATGTGGAACAACGGGGAGCTTGTTTATAACATAGCAAAGGGTATCCATTACCTTATCCCGAATCTGTTCAAATTCAACGCATCTTCGCACGCTGCGCATTCAATTGTTTTGGAGCAATCTTATGTGTTTTGGCAAAGCATTTACGCAATAGGTTATTCAGGCGTAGTTTTGTGTTTGGCAATAGCGTTGTTTAAACGCAAGGATTTTGTTTAGACGTTTTTCTAAATTACAACTCATGCAAATAACTTCTTCATCTCAGTTGCGCGGAGTGTTTCCTGCGCTTTTTACTCCGCTCAAAAATGATGATCCGGACCGCCTCTACAATTCCATTGATTACGAAAAAGCTAAGATGATGATAGACGACCTTATAGCGGCAGGTGTACATGGATTTGTACCAATGGGAACAACAGGGCAGAGCGCAACCGTTAGCCATACGCAGCACATGGATTTCATGAAATTCGTGCTTGACTATGTTGACGACAGAGTGCCTATAATCGCAGGAGCCGGCTCCAATAGCACACGAGAAACAATTGATATAATAACCGAGACTTTGAAAATAACAAACGATGTTCCTATGCTCTGCGTAACAGGCTACTACAACACGCCGCCGCAAGAGGGAATTTATGCGCACTTTAAAGCGATTAGCAACGAAACCGGCGCAAAAATGATCCTCTACAACGTACCCGGACGTACTGCCAGCTACATACACCCAAATACAATAATAAAACTTGCCGAAGACAAAAACATAATAGGCTTAAAACAATCCGTTGAATTCAAAATCGGTGAAAAATATTACGATGACACAAAGAGCATAATCGAGCAAACCAAAGGCATGGACTTCACACTGCTTTCCGGAGAGGACGGTTCATTTATAGACATGCTTGAGCTAGGTGGCACAGGTTTGATCAGCGCAACGGGAAATATTCCGGAAGCAGCAAAAATCTTTGTTAATCTTTACAATTCGTTCCAAAAAGGCGAAAAAGATGCCTGCGACAAACTGCAAGATGAAGCCCGTGACTATGTAGAAGCCATATTCTGCCGAAAAAATCCAATACCGTTGGGAACATTCTTCAACAGCCCGCTATATTTGCCATTGGTCAGCGTAAAAGATACGGAACGTGGCGAAGAAGCCGAGCAACGTATTTTGAAACTGATAAAGGAAAAAGCGCAAAGTTTGCTTAAATATAGTTGAGAGTTGAGATTTGAAAGTTGAGAGTTTGTTAATCGCAATTTTCGCAATCAACATTGCGCATGCAACGCAGGCTTGGGTTTGGAACAGCGCAGTTCAATACAAAAGAGGCAAAACAGATTCCGCCACATTTGCCAAACTGGCGCAAATAGAAGCGGGTAGTCCTTTTGTTCATTCGCAACTTACGAGGGCAGAAAGCTCGTTGCTGCGGCTCGGATATTTTTCTAAAAACGGCGATGCAAAACTTTACCGCATTGCAAACAGAAATCGCATAGTTCCTGTTTTTGACTTTACGGATGCAACAGCTAATTTCGCAGAAGCCTCCGTTGCTTATGATGCGGAAAACGGCGATTTCAACGGGCTTGCAAGGGTACAGCTTATGAACATCTCTGGCACAGCTAGGGACTTTTCCTTTGGCGGAGAAAATTCAAAAGACTATCGCTCGGCGGAAATGTCTTATAAAGAACCGTTTATATTGGGGCGCAGCGGCTCCCTAAAGCTTCACGGCGAATTTTTGGAATACGACAGCACAAGGCAAAGAAATGCGGATTTGAAATACATTCACAAGTTGAGCTGGGAATGGCAATATTCCGTGGGCGGCGGCTACAAAAACGATAAGGTATTTTCTTCACTCTCGCTGGGCTACGATAGCCGTGATAAGCTTCCGCTCCCTTTCAAAGGTTTATTCACGGAAGCAACAGCCGAGTTTTCAAAATTTGTAGCAGCGGGAATAAGCGGGGAGTATTATCAGCCGTTTTCCAAAAACTGGACTGTGCTCTTGGCCTCAAAGGGCTTTAAATCCGAGGACATGTTTTTTATAGGCGGCCGCAACGATTTTATAGGTTTTCCGCCACGTAGCATCAGGGCAAAGTCTTATGCGCTCTCGGAAATGGATTTTCAGTGGCATGGATTAAAGAATTCGGCGCTGCATGTATTTGGGCAAACCGGAATTTATGATTGGGAAAGAGTTTTTACCTATGGATTGGGCTGGGAACAGGGCATTTCAAATGCCAGCATAGCTATTTATTATGCTCTTTTGCACGGTTTAAAGCCTATGGATGGTTTGCTGAATATGTCGGTAAAAATTCTATATTAAACCTTATGAAGAAATTCGTTATTTTTCTCGCATTTTGCGTCACTGCTGCATTTTCTGCAGATTTAACCGTTGTGGCTATGGATTATAAGCAACAATATCCGCAACGAGGTAAAACAATCATACTAAGAGGCAAAAAAGGCACGGCCTTTGAAACCGTCACCAACAGTAACGGCATTGCTCGCCTTAACGTATCAAACGGCGATACCTACACAATTTGGTGCGATGGCATAACCGGAGAATTTGATTGCGGTTTTGGCAATTCCTGGCCTGTTCCGCACGATGCCGGTTCCGGAGAAATTCACATTTATTACGATGATGATCGCTTTGATTTGAAAGGCGTAAACTTTGCAACCGGAAAATCCGATCTTTTGCCCGTTTCGTTCAAAATTTTAGAGGCAACCGTAAAGGGTTTGCAAAAGTATGATACGGTTAGAGTTGAGATCTCCGGACACACAGACAATGTGGGCGGCTTGGAATATAACGACAAATTATCACAGTCCAGAGCGGAATCTGTTCGCAATTACCTGATTAAAAAAGGCATTGCAGAAAACAGAATTACAGCCGTGGGTTATGGCTATTCACGTCCGAGAGCAGATAACAAAACGGAAAAAGGCAAGGCTCAAAACCGTCGCATTGAGATTTCAATAATTCCGTAAAGGGGTTTTTATGTTAAATGAAATAGTCAAACCCGGAGATTTTCTGTTGGCAACGCCGGCTCTCAAGCGTGGCTATTTTCAAGATTGCATAATTTTCGTTGCGGAATGTTCTCCCAGAGCCGGATCCTGGGGCTTGGTGATTAATCGTCAGGTACACATGCCGCTAGACGAGGTTTTTAAAAGAACCATCAGAGCTACCAACAGGTCTATCCCTTGGGATATGAACGGGCTCTCACGGCAGTTGCACACATTTTTTTTCGGTGGCCCTGTTCAAAACACAGACCCTTTTCAAAAACTTTCCGTTTCAACCATAGAAGTTGGAGTTTCTGTTTTTACAGGATCGTATGAAATTTCAAAAGGGGTATTTCTCTCACGCATTCCACTTGATATGGAGCTTCCCGTATCTGCGCTGATCGCACCGCAGAACAAAACCGCACGTATGTTTTTCGGTTACAGCGGCTGGGCAGCGGGGCAGCTTGAAGATGAAATTTTAAATGGGGCTTGGGAGGTTTCAAATCCCGTTCCGTTTGATGTGTTTTCCAAAAATAGAGACGAAGAACCCATAACAGTAAACAGTTTCCGTGAGAACTATGAAAGAAGTTACAGAGCCAGATAAGCAACATAGTACCCATAATGCTCTCAGGCAAATAACAATTGAGCAGAAAAGATGGAATTTGCAAGGATTCTCCATTTCCGGGCTTTCCACTTATTTTCAAATATCCGAACTTGATTTATGCGTGGACATGGGGGAATGCCCCATGAGCGCGCTCAGCTTGAACCATGTTCTTTTAACTCATTCTCACGGAGATCACAGCCGTTGCCTTATGCGCCACAATTCTCTGCGCCGCATGATGCAGAACCCAACTCAGGCGGTGTATTACATTCCTGCGCCGGTTTATGATTTAGCTGTGGATTTGATAAGAGCCGAGACCCTGTTTGAGGGAGTTGCGCAGGAGCGTTTTTATTTGCCTCGCCTTGAATGCGTTAAGGCCGGTGAGCGTTTTGCTCTCGCTTATCGCAAGGATTTGGAGGTGTTGCCGTTTAATGTAAAGCATTCAATTGCGGCGTATGGTTACACCATTCTTTGCAAAAAGAAAAAATTGAAAAAAGAATATACCGGGTGCGGCAGAGAAGAAATTATATCCATGAAAAAATCCGGTGTTGAAATTGAATGTGAAGTGCGTGAGCCTATCGCATCTTTTATGGGAGATTGCCTTGGCGAATCTTTATGGGAAGAGCGGCATATATGGGACAGCCCAACTGTGGTTTGCGAATGCACATTTTTAGACGAAGACGAAGTGAGCATGGCACGCAAAAAAGGCCACACACATATAGAGCACATTGCGCAAACTCTCAGCAGAGTAGGCAGCAGCATGGCATGTCAAAACATAATTCTAACCCATTTTTCCATGAAATATTCAAAAAAACATGTATTGAGCGTTGTAAACAAAATTATTCCGGAAGAATTTAAAGAACGAGTGAGGGTATTCCTGTAATGCAAAAATTTTATGCAATTCTGATAATTCTGCAAATTCTGGTTCAGACAACTTACGCTCTCGATCCTCTGTATGAATATCGTTATACTCTTGGGCCTGAAATTTTGGTGCCGGACGCTCTTCATGTTGGCGCTGGTTTTTACACTCACTATAATCAAGATGGCAAGGCTATTTTAAATTTTCAAATCGGATTGACAGACGAATTTGAAGCCGGTTTAAAATGGTTGGCCGGAACAAATGATAGTTGGATAATCGCAAAAGACAAACCGGATCAAAAGTATAGAAAACACAGCGGGCATATCATTGATGTGGGTGCAAAAGTCGCTCTTAAACCGCATTTAACCTTGCAGGCAGACGTTCCTATTGCTCTCAACGAGGACTGGGACTGGGGCGGAGTACTTTCGCTTACACAGTGGACCGGATATGCAAAGAATTTGTCATTTCTGTATGAGTTCAGGCTTGGTTTTGGCGGTGCGGCAGGAGAAGAAAGCTATGTAAAACCGGCGGTGTCATTTTTCCCGAATTTTCAGATAGGGCAGTCTTTCAGAGTTTCTGTGGGTACTATAACTTCATTTAGCTTTGAAAATATACAAAACGATTTTATGCTGGATATTTTACCCAAAGTGGAAGCCGGCTTAAAATGGTTCCGCTTGACAGGTGAAGTTTCCATAGGAATCCTAAGCTGGGAAGCGAAAAGATACAATCGATACGCTGTGTTTATTGTGTCTGACGTTTGAATTTTGCCTTTCTTCCCTGCGGAGGAGGAAATTCAAAACCTATTTTCCCTTTTTTATCCATTTTCAAAAAGGCATCAAAAAGACGACGGGTTTTTGCAGAGCGAAATCCCTTTATAAGCGCAGTTTTTTCACCGTTGAGCATGGCTTGCGCATGTTCAACGGTCAAGGTTTTGCCCAAAATGGTCTTTGTTATGCGAAGCCCGGTGCTCGAAATGAAAGCCGTTAAGGTTTCATAAACCGGAGAACCGTCCACCGGCGAAGTTCCTATGGGGGTCATGGTGCTGAAATCCAAATTCTCATTTGCGGATAGATCTTCAAAAACGAATTCCACCTTGTTCTTATCATTCAAAATCAGAGCTGCGCTGAACTCCTTGCCTTTTTTGGAGCGAAATCCATTCAGAGGCCCGAGTTTTTTCTTTTCCAAAAGTTCTGCAACTTCCGCAACGGACATGTGCCTGCCGCCTAAAATTTTCCTTATTCTTATGCCGCTATCGGTTTCGTAATTGGAAACGGTTTCGTGTATCTGCTGGCCTGCGGCCTCCGCAACTCCCTCTATTTTTGTATCACTTTCTTTGAAATTCTTTATTTTATCGACCATAAGTGAGGTTAGGCCCTCAATGTCATGCATAAAATCGCTTCTTGAAACCTTGCCTTTTTCCATTAAACCCAGCTTGTATTCCCATTCGCCTGTTAGTTCCGGGCTGGTAAGGTTTTCTATTTGCATGGAAACTGCCATATTTATCAGGTCAAAAGCCTTGCCGGTTGGCAAAAGTTCTTTGCCGTCTCTAGTCAAATATTTATCGGAGATCAGTTTTTCTATTGTCGCAGCTCTTGTGGCCGGAGTTCCCAAGCCACGTTCCTTCATGGCATCACGCAGTTCTTCGTCTTCCACGAGCTTGCCTGCGCCTTCCATTGCGGAGAGCAGCGTGCTTTCCGTGTAGCGTGCAGGAGGTTTTGTGGCATCTTCTGCCATCTCTATTGTTTTAGTGACAGGTTTTGCATCCGGCGCAGAGAGCTTGGGCATAATGTCTTCGTCTTCTTCGCTTTTGCCATAAACCGCCTTCCATCCGGGATTTTTCAGGATTTTGCCTTCTGAAACAAAGGTTTCGTTTTCAACGATTGTGGTGCGTATCGTGTGCAAATATTCTGCAGATGGATAAAAAACAGCCACAAATCTTTGGCATATCAAGTCAAAAATTTTGCGCTCGGCTTCGCTTAGGGAACTAGGAACATTGCCGGTTGGAATTATGGCGTGGTGATCGCTGACCTTGGCGGTGTTGAATATGCGTGGGTCTTTGTGCACATAATTGTTTTTGAGGGCAAATTCCGCATGTCTTGCCAAGTTTCCGGTTAAGGAACCCATAGTTCTTTTTACGGTTGCAACGTAGTCGTCCGGCAAAAATTTGCTGTCTGTTCTGGGGTAAGTTGTAAGTTTGTGGCGTTCATAGAGGGCCTGGGCTATTTGCAGCGTGGTTTTGGCAGAAAATCCAAAGCGGCTGTTCGCATCTCTTTGCAAAAAGGTTAAGTCGTAAAGGGGAGGGCACTTTTGGGAAACCTGCTTGGATTCTTCCTCAACGCTTCCGGATTTTCCTTCGCATTTCTTTAAGATAGCTTCCGCATCTTCTTTTTTCCATATTTTTGAGGAATTCTCTTTTTTGTCGGTCCATTTTCCGGGATAAAACTCATTTTTATCTTGGAAGTTTGCCGTCAGGGTCCAAAAAGCTTTAGGCACAAAGGCCATTCTGCTTTCTTCTCTTTTTACAATCAGAGCAAGCGTTGGAGTTTGAACTCTGCCGCAGGGGGTAAGCTGAAAGCCTCCGAATCTGCTGTTGTATGCGGTTAACCCGCGCGAGCCGTTTATGCCAACAAGCCAGTCCGCTTCTGAGCGAGAGAGAGCTGCCGCCTGAAGGTTCTTCATTTCCTCATTTGAGCGCAAATGCTCAAATGCTTCTTTGATAGCAGCTTGGGTCATGCTTTGCATCCAGAGCCTTTTTATGGTTTTGTCTGCAATGCCAGCTTTACCCTGTTCATGTTCCAAAATGTAATAGAATATGAGTTCTCCTTCACGCCCGGCATCACATGCGTTTATTATGGTGCATATATCTTTGCGGCGTATGAGCTTGCCCAGGACAGCCAAATGAGCTTTGGTATCTGGCAGGGCAGTCAGTTTGAATTTTTGGGGAACTATGGGCAGGGTAGCCATATTCCAGGTTTTATACTGTTCGCTCATATCTTTGGGGTCAGCTATACCCACAAGGTGTCCAAGTGCCCAAGATATAATAGTATCATCGCTTTCCAGATAAGCTTTTTCTTTGCGAAATTTACCGCTAAGCGCTTTGGCCAAATCATTAGCCACGCTTGGTTTTTCTGCAATTACAAGAGTTTTCTGCACATCGGTGCTTCTTTTCATAGGGTGGAATTTAGTAAAATTCTCTTAGCCCCGGCGATGGAGTACCCTTCCTCTTTAAGGTAAAATTGAATTTTTTTGAGCCTATCTATGGAATCCGAGTTATATCTTCTCTGGAGCCCCGTGGTGCGGCTCGGTTTCAGATAAAAATCAAACTCTTTTTCCCAAAAACGAAGCGTATGAGCCGCCACCTGCAGCATTTTTGCAACATCGCTCACACGCACTGGAATATCGCTATTACGGTAGATCATACCATGTATAATGCAAAAAATGTGCCAAACGGCGTTTTCCGCTAACCCTGGCCCAGATTTCGTGGCTTAATACGGCGTTTTTCTCATGTACCTTTGCTAATAGCCTAAACGCTCAATTTCAGTTTTAGGCAAACCAGTAACCCTTGAGATCAAATCAGAGTTCATTCCTTCAGCTTTCATTTGCCGTGCAGTACGCAAAACACCTTTGGTTTCGCCTCTAGCTTCACCTCTGGCCTCGCCAATAACAATACCCTTTTCTATGCCGGTTTCCATGGCCTCTTCCTGCCACACACGCTTAGCCGTATCCCAGTTCCATTCCGTAAAAAGCATATTCCTTACCTCTGATGCGTTGTCCTGCAAAAAATCTCTCAGGAT
>JGI24695J34938_10001817_pt1 | contig 17438 bp, 8 predicted proteins | sample TergutCo191P3_FD_34938 | JGI IMG/M metagenome (IMG submission 34938)
CTTGGCTTTAAAGAGCATGATACAGATTCGTATCTCGGCGGCTTCTTCGGCGATCTTTCAAACTCTTCATTGGGTCATGAGATGAGAAAGAGCAAAGCGTTTTTTCAGCTTTATCTTGATTCTGACGGAGAAGGCCCTTACGGCTGGAGAAGATGGGATGACGCTATGTTATACGCAACTTTAAATGATAAGACAGGGGAGATTGAATCGGAGCTGGTTATCAATTACGATTAAGGCACAGAGGGGAAGATAATAGATTACCCGGCTTTTGCCTTCATTCTTCATCACCAAGCAAGTTTTTCTTGATTCTTATCGCCGCAACATTGCCTGCGGCAATTAGATCATCAAGCATTCTGATTCCTTTTTCTTCGTCTTCTTCCACGCCTTCGCCGTAATAGTACATCAATCCTAAATAGAGTTTTGCTTCTTCAAGACCGGAGTTCAGCGCGGTATTAAGGTACTCAAAAGCTTTTTCAGGTTCAGAATCTTTGACCCCTTCGCCTGAGTAGAGCATTATTCCGGCCTGTAAACATGATTGAGCGAAGCCGTTTTCCGCAGCCAGCATAAAGTGGTAAAGCGCCTGAGTCGCGTTTTCATCGGCGCCAAGCCCCTGTTGATACATGATGCCAAGATTGTGATGGGCCGCCGGGTAGACCATATTGTATACCTGTATTCTGTGAAAAACCTGCGCGATATCGGAACGCGTTTGTTTATCATTCAAATCCGGCATAAGATAGAAAGGCTCTTCAAGTTCGACAAGATCTTCAAAACATAAAATGGCTTCATCATAATCCTGAGCGACGCCAAGTCCGCCCATGCAGGCATTGCCTAAATTGTAAAGTCCTGTAATGCTGCCCATTTCAGCCGCTTTGGCAAAATACTCCGATGCTTTTTTTAAATTCCGCTCAACACTCTGTCCTTGCTGATACATTACACCGATTGTAGACAATGCTTCCGCGCTGCCTGCGCCGGCGGCTTTTGTAAAATATTCAAACGCCTTTTTAAAATTCTGCTCGTGTATTATACCGTGATAATATAGCGATCCGATTTCGTATAACGCGCTGGGAACATTATTTTCCGCCGCCTGATTCAACCAGTACATGGCGTTCTTTTTTTCTTCATCAGTTTGAGCTTTATCCCGCATTAAAGTGTAGAGATTCATTTGAGCGTTCGCCGCGTTTTTTAGCGCCGCTTTTTCAAGCAGGTCATGAGCTTTAGCTTCATCAGGCTCAACGCCTAGGCCTGCAAAGTAACAAGCTCCGAGTTCCGCCCATGCTTCCGGCAAATCCTTGTCAGCCGCAGCCCGGAGATATGTAAACGCCTTCGCCTGATTCTCCTCTGGGATATCGCCTGTTTCACCGTCTACCGATCCAAAATAGAGTTCCATTAATTCTTCCGCGGTTTTTCCGCTGATGTCCAAATCATCTTTCATTTTAAAACTCCATTCCTTAACTTCAGTTTTTTCTCTTTGAAAATTATACGATTTTTCCTATTTTATTATACCATGAAAAATTTAATATCATATTTATATAAAAATGTTAAAAATGGGCTTTTGATGCAGAGAAAAGGTGTTGTTTTATTAATTATCTTCAATAAATCGTAAAATGCACACTTGATATCTTGGGTTTGACATAAAACCTTATCTAATATAAACTTATACAAATAATCTAATATTCATTCGAATACAATAATTTTATAAGAGCTGTTGCCGTCAGAGGAAGAAATAAATGAATATACGCATTCGAGCGATTTTTATTATCATTTTTATAAATGTTGTTATAATTTTATTCAGCGTTTTTTCCGGTATTAGCTATGTAGAAAGAAATATTGATATTTCTGTTGAAACAGACCTGATCGCAATGTCCGATATCGCGGATCACTTTATCAGCAGCGAAATTAAAAATTTAAAGATAAAAGCAAACGGAATAACCGAAACTCTGGAGAGAATTGGGGAAATTAATTGGCAGGAATTTTTAACATCGCAAATTGATTTAAATCCCGAATTTACGGGGATAACGGTTTTTGACGCTGGTATTGGGATAATGAACGCTGCGGGTTATAATCCTGCTCAACTTGATGTTTTAAGCGATAAATATATTAAAAACGCGTTCCTTGGAAGTAAAACAATTTCTTCTACAATTCAGACTGATAATGGACTTGTATTTTATCTGGCAGTGCCTTTATCTTTTTCCAATACTATTCTTTCTTTATATACAAGAATTCTTGTTATCACGCTTCCCGGAGCATATTTCAAGAATTTGCTTTCTTCTTTTGTGATTTGGGATACAGGCCATATTTTTTTAAGCGATGCTGATGGTTTTGCGATATCCAACCCGCGTGAAAATTGGCTGCTGGAGCGTTTTAACTATATCACTGTCGCGGAGGTTGATAAAGATTTCTCGGAATTGGCGGCAACGGTCACGCGGATGACTCGCCTTGAATCCGGAACGGGATATTATACTGTTTACAAAATTCCCCGTGTTTGCTCTTTTAGGCCGGTTTCTGGATCTGAAGAAGGGTGGAGCCTTGGAGTTGTAGCGCCTCTTACGGAAAGCCCTGTCAGGGATATCGATAAAGGGCTTATGGTTGTAGCGGTAGTCAGTATTATTCTAAGCGGTATTGCCGCGGTAATTGCTTCTAATTTTATAAAAAAGCCGTTTGAAAGAATTGAGATATTAAAAGAAGAAGCCGAAGCTTCCAATAAAGCGAAAACCTCATTCCTCAGCACCATGAGTCACGAAATACGCACGCCTATGAACGCGATTCTTGGTATCAGCGAAATTCAGCTTCAGAGAGACGCTATCGATCCGGACACGAGAGAAGCGCTTGAAAAGATATATTCTTCAGGCGACATATTACTCGGCATAATTAACGATATTCTTGATCTTTCAAAAATTGAAGCGGGCAAACTTGAACTCCTTACAGCAAGATACGAGATTGCAAGTTTAATCAGCGACGCCGCGCAGCTTAACATTATGCGAATTGGCAGTAAACCCATTGAGTTTGAGCTGATTATTAACGAAAGAATGCCCGCCCTCATGTTAGGTGACGAGCTGAGAATAAAGCAAATATTGAACAATTTGCTTTCCAATGCGTTTAAATATACGGCGTCAGGCAGCGTTAAATTGTCAATTGACACAGAGAGCGGCATGAATGACGATGAGATATTCCTGATCATTATCGTAAGAGATACGGGTCAGGGAATGACAAAAGAACAGATAGAAAAGCTCTTCGATGACTATTCGCGTTTTAATCAGGAGGCTAACCGTTCAACGGAAGGCACCGGGCTGGGCATGGGTATCACCAGAAAACTGATACAAATGATGAAAGGCGATATTAAAATTGACAGCCAACCAGGCAAAGGATCGGCGTTCATTGTGCGCATAACGCAGGGTAAGTGTGATTCGCCTGAGCTGGGCGCGGAGATGGCGGAAAACCTGCGTCAATTCCGTATGCATTCAAGGGCGTTCATGAAAAGGGTGCAAATCTCGCGTGAGCCGATGCCCTACGGAAAAGTGCTGGTTGTTGACGATGTGGAAGCGAATATCTATGTAACAAAGGGGCTTATGGCTCCTTATCACCTGACGGTAGACTCTGTAAACAGCGGATATGCCGCGATAGACAAAGTTAAAGAAGGCGAAGTGTACGATATAATTTTTATGGATCACATGATGCCGGGAATGGATGGCATTGAAGCGGTAAAACATATACGCGATTTAGGTTACACGGAGCCTGTTGTTGCGCTTACAGCCAACGCGGTAGCCGGGCAGTCGGATATGTTCCTGCAAAACGATTTTGACGATTTTATTTCCAAGCCGATAGATATTCGCCAGTTAAATACGATCTTAAATAAGTTTGTGAGGGATAAACAGCCTCAGGAAGTAATTGACGCCGCCCGCCTTCAAAATGAAGCCGATATCAGTTCGCAGCAGCCGATAGATTCTGTGTTGTCTCCGGCGGAAAAAATAAAATCGCGTTTGCTGAATAATAAAATTGACGGATTGGATATCGGGAAAGGACTTCAGCTGTTTGACAATGATGCGGAATTCTATCTTAGGGTGATTAACGCGTATATTGTCAGCGTCCGTTCCGTGTTTGATTCGATAAAAAATGTTAATGAAGAAAATCTTGCCGGCTATAAAATAAGCGTGCATGGCATTAAAGGCACAAGTTATGGCATTCGCGCGATGAAAATCGGCGATGACGCGGCTTTGCTTGAACAAGCTGCTGCTTCCGGCGATTTTAATTATATAAAGGAGCATAATCCTTCATTTATTGAAGCGCTTGAAGAATTCGTTTTTAATATCGAAGAGATGCTTACCTCTATAGACGCGGATAAATATAAACCCAAAAAAGATAAGCCCGATGAAGGCATTCTGGAAAAACTGCTTGACGCGTGTGTTAAATATGATATGGACGGAGCTGACGCGGCAATGACGGAGATTGAAAAATATCAATATGATTCAGACGAAAAAATTGTGTCATGGTTACGTGAAAATATCGACATTGTTAATTTTGAAGAAGTTGCTGAAAAACTCAAAAGTATGTTGAATAAGGAGGAATGAGTTTATGGCAAAGTACGGTTTTATATCGTCATCCGCGATTACAGGAACGCGCAAAAAAATAATTTGCGTTGACGATATGAGCGTCAGTTTAATGTCGTTAAAGAGAGGGTTGAACGCGCACTATGAAGTTTATCTGGCGGAGTCAACCGATAAAATGTACAAGATACTGGAAAATGTTATGCCGGATTTAATTATATTAGATGTAAATATGCCTGAAACAAGCGGCTATGATGCAATTAAAAATCTGAAGAACGACAAGCGTTATGCCGAAATACCTGTAATGTTTCTTACCTGCAACAGCGATAAGGAAAGCGTGGTAAAAGGTTTAAGCCTTGGCGCAGTGGATTATTTAGTTAAGCCTTTTGACGCCGCAAAGTTATTGGAAAGTATCAATAATCAATTTAATCACAAGGTAAGCAAGATAACCGCAGAAAATAATGAATTCAATTTTAATATTCTTGTTGTTGACGATATGGCCAGTATGTTAAGGACAATACATCATGCGCTGCACGGCAAATATAATGTATTTATGCTCTCTAAATCAGATCTTGTTATTAACTTTTTGCAAAACAACAAACCCGATTTAATCCTGCTTGATTATTTAATGCCCGGAATGAGCGGATTTGACCTTATCCCGAAAATAAGGGAGTTGGCTGATTTTAAAGATATTCCGATTATCATTATTACAACGGAAGGAACGGTAAAAAATGTGAATGACGCAGTTTCACGCGGAGCGTCTGATTTTATTGTAAAGCCTTTTGACCCTAAAGAATTAACTTTTAAGATAGAAAAACATATCAGGATGAGGAAAGAAAAAAGAGAAAATAATGAAATTGCCTTTCTCATGGATTATATCAAAAAGGAGTAATATAATGTATACGCCCGATCAGTATTATATGTAATTATAATAAGTTGATATTATATTGTTTTTTATATATAATATGTAAGTTATCAGACACCGGGGGTATTTTGATGAGAATGACACATAATTTTTCATGCTTTCTTCTATATGCCGTGTTTTTCTTTATTTTTTCAGGTTGTCTAAAACCTGAGACTCCGCAGTCAAATGATATTGTTTTATTCAATTCATACCGTGATATCCCGGGCGTAACAGGAGAGGAAATTGCCGATATCGAAGAATTCCGGAAACTGGATAAGCCGTTTATTTACGGGATGTTGATTGGCACCGAAACTTTTCTTAACGCAAACGGCGAAATAAGGGGGTACACGGCTCTTTTATGCGAATGGTTATCAAAGTTGTTCGGGATTTCTTTTGTCCCAAAGCATTTTTCGTGGTTCCCCCTTCTTGACGCGCTTGAAAACGGCGAGGCTGATTTTACAGGCGAATTAACGGCTAACGAAGAACGCCGGAAAACGTATTATATGACGGATGCCATCGCGCAGCGATCGATTAAATACTTTCGTGTAGCAGGCAGTGCTCCGCTTCCGGAGATTGCGAGAATCCGTCAGCCCCGGTATATACTTCAGGAAAAGAACACCGTAACCGATGATGTTTTAAATTACGCGGCAGAGCCGTTCGAGCCTGTATATGTGACGGAATATAATGAAGCCTACGATCTTTTAAATGCCGGGAAAGGCGACGCTATTATTACAGAAGGCGTACAGGAAGCGTTTTTCGATAATTACGGCGATATTATCACATCGAACTTTTTCCCGCTGATATTCTCCCCTGTTTCTTTATCAACGCAGAATCCGCGGCTTGCTTCGTTTATATCTGTTGTGCAAAAAGCATTGGAAAACGGAGGTATTCGTTATTTAAATAAATTATACGACGACGGATATTATGAGTATTTAAACCACAAGCTTTATACATGGCTCAGCGATGAAGAGAAAGAATATATTATAAATAATCCCGTTATACCGTTTGCAGCCGAATATGATAACTATCCGGTTAGCTTTTACAGTGTCCGTTATAAAGAGTGGCGGGGAATTTGTTTTGATGTGTTAAAAGAAATTCAATCGCTTTCCGGACTTAATTTTTTAATTGTAAATAATGATCATACGGAATTTCACGAGCTGCTTGGTATGCTTGAAGCTGGAGATACATACATTCTTTCCGAGGTTGTCCGATCCCCTGAAAGAGAAGGGCGTTTTCTGTGGCCGTACAATTCATTTATGGCGGAGAAGTCGGCGCTTATTTCCAGAATTGATTATCCCAATATCAATGTTAACAGAGTCTATTCTGAAAGTGTGGGAATAAGCAGAGGGACGGTGCAGGCTGAGTTCTTCCAAAGGTGGTTTCCAAATCACCTCAATACAGTTGTTTATGAAAGCCAGTCGGAAGTTTTTGAAGCTTTGTTGAACGGCGAAATTGATTTGGTGATGAACTCATACAGCGCTCTCCTTTATTTAACGAACTATCAGGAACTTGCGGGTTTTAAAGCGAACATCCTGTTCGATAACAGTTTTGAATCAACCTTTGGGATTAATAAGGATCAAGGCGTTTTGTGTTCTATCATTGACAAGGCGCTTGAGTTGATTGACACAAATAAAATATCGGAACAGTGGCGGCACAAAACTTATGATTACCGTCTGAAAATAGCGCAGGCAAGAACACCGTGGCTGATAGGATCAATCATCCTGACTTTGTTTGTGCTGTCTCTTGCCGCTGTGCTTTTATTAAGAAGCCGCCATGCCGGTAAAGAGATGGAAGTGCTTGTCAGAAAACGCACTTATGAGCTTGCGCTTCAAACTACGACGCTTACCACATTATTTGATTCAATTCCGGATTTAATTTTTACCAAGAATTTAGATTTGAATTTTCTTCATTGTAATAAAGCTTTATTGGAACATTTTAATAAAGATATTGATGATCTTGTCGGGAAAAACGATCTTGAAAGTTTGAATGTGGCAGCGGAAGCCGCTGAGGCTTTTAACAGGCTTGATCGCTACGTTATCAGCGAGCAAAAGACGATAAAAGTAGAAGAGCGAATACCGCGTTTTGACGGATCAAATCCGTTATACGAAACAATTAAAATGCCACTTATGCTGGATAAAAAAGTTGTTGGAGTTATGGGCATTTCGCGCGATATAACAATGCGCAAAGAAGTGGAGGAAGCGGCTCTTGCGGCTTCGCAGTCCAAATCATCTTTTTTGGCGAATATGAGCCACGAAATACGCACGCCAATGAATGCTATTCTTGGTATTACTGAAATCCTTATACAGCATAATAACATTCCTTTCGATATCAAAGAAGGGCTTGGTAAAATATACAGTTCGTGCGATTTGCTTCTGGGAATTATAAACGACATACTTGATTTCTCCAAGATAGAAGCAGGCAAGCTTGATATCATACCCTCTAAGTATAAGGTCGCGAGTATGATAAACGACTCCGTTCACCTGAATATGATGCGTATTAATAGCAAGCCTATTGAATTTGAGCTTCGAATCGATGAAAATGTTCCGTCGCAATTAATTGGCGATGAACTCCGCAATAAGCAGATTTTAAATAACCTGCTCTCAAATGCGTTTAAATACACCGATAGCGGCAAGGTCAAGTTATCGGTAATTTCTGAACCAATTCCGGAATCTCAGATGGACAGCACATTATTAGACAATGGTGATACTTCTTTGGGAAAAGAAAAAATAATGCTTGTATTAAGCGTGCAGGATACCGGTCATGGCATGACGCAAGAGCAGCTTGGCAGAATGTTCGAGGAATATTCCCGGTTTAATCAGAGCAAGAAAACCACCGTAGAAGGAACAGGACTGGGACTTGCCATAACACAGCGTTTGGTAAACTTAATGGGCGGTAAAATGTTTGTGGAAAGCGAACCCGGAGTAGGCACATTTTTTATCATACGCCTTCCCCAGGTATTGGTTGATTCTGAAGTTTTAGGCAAGGAAGTTGTAGATAATCTGCGGCTGTTCCGCACGAATTATTTCTTGCAAAAAAGAAGAGGGCAGATTAAACGTGACCCGATGCCGTACGGAAGCATCCTGATTGTTGATGATGTTGAAACTAATCTTTATGTCGCAGTCGGACTTATGAAACTTTACAAACTGCAAATTGACACCGCAATGAGCGGAAGAGAAGCTATCAATAAGATTAAAAGCGGTAAAAATTACGATGTAATTTTTTTGGATCACATGATGCCTGTAATGAGCGGCATTGAAACAATAAAAAAAATACGCGAGATGGGCTGTGTTGTTCCGGTTGTTGCGTTGACAGCTAACGCAGTCTCAGGGCAGGCAGATATGTTCTTTCAAAACGGCTTTGACGAATTTATTTCCAAGCCGATAGATATTCGCCAGCTCAACCTGGTCTTGAATAAATTTGTGCGCGATAAACAGCCGCCTGAAGTTATTGAAGCCGCTCTCCTGCAATATACGGAAATTAATGACAGTAACGATAATCAGAAGATAGATCCTTTAATGCTGGAATCATTTATAAGAGATGCCCGTAAAACTATTGACTGCTGGGAAGAACAGGTAAAACCTTCGCTGTTTTCCGATAACGGGTTTGACGATTCAGAGGAAAAACATGAAAGCAATATAGAAGCGTTAAATAAATTTACTGTAATTATTCACGGTATTAAAAGTTCTTTGTGGAACATTGGGGAAACTGTGCTTGCCGAATTTGCCTCCAGATTAGAGGCAGGCGGGCGGAATCAAAATTTTGAGGTGATTACGGCTCATTCTCATGAATTTATGGATGAATTGCGCGTAATGCTTGAAAAAATTCAGCTGCGGCATGATGTTTTTGATTCTGATTTTAATGATGAGGAGTATCGGGATTTACATGAAAAACTGCTTGAGATTAAAGAAAGGTGCGCGGATTATGACAGAAAAGGCGTTATGGAAATTATTGCAAAAATAAAAAAATGTCCGAAAAAAACCAGAGCGGTTCTGGACAGCATTATGGAGTATGCGCTTCATAGTGAATTTGAAGAAGCGGAAAGCGCGGCAGCGGTGCATTTATCCGCTTTAGCGCTTAATAAGGATAATGCCTGACCGGCTCTTCGGGAAGGTTAGGAAATATTCAGAGGTAGTTGAATGAGAACTATTCGAAAAAACATAGTAATTTTTCTTTTTATGTTATTCATGCTTGTTTACCTGAGTAATTGCGGCGATCAAACCAGAAATCAATCAAATGGCTTGAGTTTCTTTACTTCGTATCGTGATATTCCGGGAGTAACTGCTGATGAAATAGAGGCAATCGAAATGCTCCGCAATCAAACCGAATATTTTGTGTACGGAATGCCGTTAAGTATTGAAGCTTTTAATAATGAAAACGGTGAAATCAGAGGGTTTTCCGCCATGGTCTGCGAGTGGCTGACAGGACTCTTTGGAATACCTTTTAAGCCTGAAATTTACAAGTGGCAGGACTTGTTATCCGGTCTTGAAGACGGAAGAATCTCTTTTTCCGGAGAATTATCGATCACAGATGAACGCCTGAAAGATTACAGCATGACCGGCGCTCTCATTTCGCGCCCTGTTAAATATTTCTTTCTTTCCGGCAACAGGCATCCAGTTGAAATAGCCAATGAGCGCCGTGTGCGATGCGGTTTTATTAACGGAGCCGCTACTATAAATGTTGTTGTTGCCAAACTTGCGCCCGACACTTATGATGTTGTTTTACTTGATGATTTTAGTTATGTTTATAATGCTTTAATGAACGGAGAGATAGATGTTTTTTATTACAGCGGTTCCGCGGAAGTAAATTTTATCGAATATAACGATGTTGTTACAAACAATTTTTATCCGCTGCTTAGAATGCCGGTTTCGCTTGCGACGCAGGATGAGGCGTTAAAGTCAATCATATCGGTAATTGATAAAGCTCTGCAAAACAATGCGACCCGTTATCTGACGGAAATGTACAATCAAGGTTATCAGGAATACACAAAGTACAAGCTCTTTTCGCAGTTTTCCGATGATGAGCTTGCGTTTATAAACTCGAACCCCATTATTAAATTTTCCGCTGAACATGATAATTACCCTACATCTTTTTATGATGACAGAATTGATCAATGGACCGGGATAGGCATTGACATGCTTAAAGAAATTGATGCCCTTACAGGATTGAAATTCTCAATCGCGAATGATCAGAACGCTGATTATCCCCAATTGATTAAAATGCTTGATAACGGAGAAACAGCTTTTCATATTGAGTTAGTCCGTTTTGAAGAGCAGGAAGGCAAATATATATGGCCGGCTTCGTCATATAATATTGATTTTCCCGCTCTAATCTCTAAAATGGAACACCGCAGTATCAACATTCATGAAATTTATTCCATGAGAGTTGGATTAACAAAGGACAGCGCGCATTCCGAAATGTTTCATATATGGTTCCCAAATCATAATCTGGTTACAGAGTATGAAAGCCAAATTGATACATTCGATGCTCTGATGCGCGGCGATGTAGACATGGTTATGAGAAGCTATAGCGGGCTTTTGTACCTTACGCATTATCTTGAGCGGCCTGGTTACAAAATCAATTACATGTTCGATTATCCTTATCCTTGCACGTTTGGTTTTAATAAAGATCAGAATGTTTTGTGCTCCATTGTCGATAAAACGCTGGGTATAATCGACAGGCAAAGTATCACCAATCAATGGCTTACAAAGACTTACGACTTCCGCAGCAAGCTTGCCGAGGCGCAAATACCCTGGTCTATAGGCACTTCGGTTTTATTCTTCAGCGTGCTTGCGCTTGTTGCGGTTATGTTTATAAAAAACCGCATTGCCAGCAGAGAACTTGAAATGCTCATAACGAAACGTACTAACGAACTGGCGCTGCAAACCGCCACGTTATCCACTTTGTTTGATTCTATTCCGGATCTTATTTATACAAAAGATAAAGACATGCAATTTATTCATTGTAATAAAAGTTTGCTGGAACATTTCGGATTAAAGAAGGAAGATGTTATAGGGAAAAAAGACATAGTTAATATGTGGATGACGTTTGAGTTATCGGAAAATAACCGCGAAATAGAAAAGAAGGTTTTTGACGAAGGCAAACAGTATGTTGTTGAAGAACACATACCGCGTATTGACGGTTTGTCTCCGCTTTTTGAAACGATTAAAATTCCGCTCATAGTCGACGGTGAAGCGGTTGGGGTTTTAGGAATTGCGCGTGATATAACAAAACGCAAAGAAATGGAACAGAAAATGCTGTCCAATTACGAATACTCCAAAAAACTGAGCGACGCGCTGGCTGAAATTACAAAGTCTCCGACAATTTCCGCGGGCGTTATTAAAGATGCCGCCAGCGTTGTCGCGCAAATTGGATGCGTCGCGCTGAATGTTCATCGTGTCGGGATATGGAGATATTCAGAATCGTTAAATGCTCTGGAAAGCACTGCCTTTTTTGATGTTTTCTCGGGGGAAAATTCAGCTCAGGAAAATTATTGTCTGAATCACCGTCAGGAGTATATCAAGCTTTTAAAATCCGAGCGTGTTATTGTCATGAATAATATTGATGAGTGCATGCTGGTATCAACCGCGTTTAACGAATACGATCATCTGTGCGCCGCGATTGACGCCCCTGTCCGCATTGACGGCAAACTTGTCGGGGTTGTCAGCGTTGAGCAGTGGAGGTGTGAAGCCTATGTTGACAAGCGTGATTGGATGATAGAAGAGCAGAGCTTTGTCTCATCACTTGCGGATTTAATGGCGCTCGCGATTTCCGGCTCCGAACGGCGGAAGGCGCGCGAGGCCGCGGAAACGGCAAACCAGACAAAATCATCATTCCTCGCGAATATGAGCCACGAGATACGCACGCCGATGAACGCAATCCTCGGCGTTACTGAAATTCTGATACAGCATGAAAAGCTTCCAAATGAAGTAGAAGAAGGACTAGGCAGAATTTACAGTTCGTGCGATTTGCTTCTTGGCATCATTAACGATATTCTTGATTTTTCAAAAATTGAGGCAGGCAAGATGGATATTATGCCCGCTCAATATAAAGTCGCAAGCATGATAAATGACTCTGTTCAGCTCAACATGATGCGCATTGAAAGCAAGCCGATTTCGTTTGAGCTGAAAGTTGATGAAAATGTTCCGGCGAAACTAATCGGTGACGAACTTCGTATTAAGCAGATTTTAAACAATCTGCTCTCCAATGCTTTTAAATATACCGATGCCGGCAAGGTTACAATGTCGGTTGGTTATGAAGTAATTTCCCTTATCAATTACCTGCCGGATCATTCAATAAACGGTCAGGTACGCTGGCTGTTCCCCGATAAAGAAGGCGTAACTCTTCTGTTAAAAATTCAGGATTCAGGGCATGGAATGTCCAAAGATGAGCTTGATAAAATATTTGATGATTATTCCCGCTTTAACCGTGAAAAGAACTCCGCCGTAGAAGGCACCGGCTTAGGTCTTGCGATTACCCAGCGTCTTGTGAATCTTATGGGCGGAGTTATGCACGTAGAGAGCGAAGAGGGAGTCGGCTCTTCTTTTACAGTTCGGCTGCCTCAGGAGACTGTGGATATTGATGTGCTTGGCAAAGAGGTTACCGCTAACTTAAGAAAATTCCGCATGATCTATCTTGACCAAAAGAAAAGAAGCCAGCTTGTGCGTGATATGATGCCGTACGGAAAAGTTTTGATTGTTGATGATGTTGAGACAAACCTGTATGTCGCCGTAGGTTTAATGAAACTTTACAAATTACAAATTGACACCGCAATGAGCGGACAGGAAGCTATTGATAAAATTAAGAGCGGAAAAGAGTATGATATCATATTTATGGATCATATGATGCCGGAAATGGACGGCATTGAGGCATTGCATATTATACGCTCTCTTGGCTATAAACCGCCGATTGTCGCTTTGACGGCTAACGCGGTGGCTGGACAAGCGGATGTATTCCTTGAAAAAGGTTTTGACGAATTTATTTCCAAACCGATAGACATCCGCCAGCTTGATTCTATATTGAATAAACGGATACGTGATAAACAGCCTCATGAAGTAATTGAGGCTGCCCGTAAAAAAAATGAAGAGATGAAAGCTGCCGGTACGGAAGCTTCGCAGGTTGATTCTCTCTTGCTGGAATCTTTTGTCAGAGATGTGCGTAAAACTCTTCTTCTGCTGGAGGAGATGTGTATTAATCACGAATATGACACTCCCGATACGAAGTGGTATGAACAAGACGATACATTGCGGAAATTTACAATTATAGTGCATGGTATTAAAAGTTCTCTTTGGAATATCGGCGAAATTGAGCTGTCTGAATTAGCGTATAAAATGGAAATAGGCGGACGGGAACATAATACCCATCTGGTACAGTCATCCGCCCCCGGCTTTATAAATCAACTTCGCGGCTTGCTTGAAAAAATCGAAACAGAGCAGAACGAACAGCGGAATTCGGGCGGAGCTGATGAAGACGAAGAAAGTATACGTAACAAATTTTCAGGAATTTGCGAAAGGGCCGGGGATTATGACAGAAAGGGCGCTCTGGAAATAATTTCCGGAATAAAAAACTGCGGCAAAGAGACGCGGGATATTTTAGAAAAAATAAACGGCTTCATTATTCACAGTGAATTCGAGGAAGCGATAAAAATTGCGGATGCTTATTTAAAGAACACAGGCGGCTCATTGCTGAACGGCAAGAAAATTGATGGGTTGGATATTGATCAGGGGCTTCAGCGTTACGGAGACGATGAAAAAACATATTTGCGGGTTCTGCGCTCTTATGCTGCAAGCGTGCGTTCCATGCTAGGTGTTGTGGAAAACGCCAGCGAAGATAAGCTGAATGACTACAAAATAAAAGTTCACGGTATTAAGGGAACAAGTCTGGATATTTTTGCGGAGGAAATAGGTTCCGCCGCAAAAAATCTTGAAGAAGCCGCAAAAACGGGTGATTTCGATTTTATCGTGAAACATAACCCTGCTTTCCTTGAAGCGACAGGGAAAATGGTTTCCGATATTGAAGATCTGCTTGCGAAAATTGAAGCTGAAAACCCGAAACCGGAAAAAGACAGGCCGGATGCCGATGCGCTGGCAAAACTTCTCGCTGCCTGTAAAGATTTCGATATGGACGGAATTGACGCGGCGATGGCCCTGATAGAAAAGTACAAATACACATCTGATGACGGTCTTGCGGACTGGCTAAGAGATAATGTTGACAGGATGAATATTAAACAAATAGTTGAGAAAATTTCAGAAATGGAATAAATTAAAAATATAAGGAGTTATTTATGGCAAGTTCCGCTTTAAAAACACCGATAGAAATATCACCTCATCGAAAGAAAATAATTTATGTTGATGACGTGAATTACAGCTTAATTACGGTAAAAAACAGACTCTGTGATTACTATGAAATTTTCCCGGCGGATTCGGTTGTTAAAATGTTTGAATTTCTTGAATATTTTAAACCTGATTTAATTTTAATGGATGTAAATATGCCTGATATCGACGGTTATGAAGCCATTAAAAGCCTTAAATCCGACGAACGTTTTGCCAATATTCCGGTTATTTTCCTGACAGGGAACAGCGACAGAGAGAGTGTTGTTAAAGGACTTAGTCTGGGAGCCGCAGATTATGTGATTAAGCCCTTTTCCGCTACAAAATTAATTGAAAGCATTGAATTTAATATGGATCCTTCTAAGCACAGAACCGCTCCCCCGGATGAAGAGGACGGCAGTAAACTTGGTATCCTTATTGTTGATGATGTTTCCAGTATGCTGCGCGCCATTCAATATGCTTTGCACGACAGGTATAAAGTTTTCGCATTGTCAAAATCCGAGGATGTATTGGACTTTTTACGGACAAAAAGACCGAGTTTAATACTGCTGGATTACCTGATGCCTGTATTGAACGGATTTGATCTGATACCAATGATAAGGGCATTGCCCGATCACAGAGATACGCCTATAATTATAATAACTACGGAAGGAACGATGGATCATGTTAATGAGGCGATGACGCTCGGCGCTTCGGACTTTATTGTAAAACCTTTTAAACCTAAAGAACTAAACGATAAAGTAGCAAAACATATCAGGATAATGCAGGAAATTATAAAGATAAGGGAAGAGAACAGCAAATTATATGGGAATTGAAATACAGAAACAGGTTTTTATTGTAGATGATAATGACGCTAATCTGACAATGGAAGCGTCTGTCCTGGAAGAATTTTTTAAGGTGTTTACAATACCGTCTGCGGAAAAGATGTTTTTTCTTTTGGGAAAAAAAAGGGCGGATTTAATCCTTTTGGATGTTGAGATGCCGGAAATGAGCGGATTTGAAGCGATGGCAAAGCTTAAAGAAAACCCCGATTGGAAGGAAATTCCGGTTATCTTTGTTACAGGCTGGAGCGATGAAAAACTTATTGCCAATGCAAAAAAAGCAGGCGTGCTTGATATTATAAAAAAACCGATAGTACCGTCTGTTTTGCTGGAGTGCGTAAAGAAAAATATTGGAAAATAACGAGGCATAATAGTGAAAAAATACAGCGTGCTTATAATTGATGATCATGAAACGGTAATAATGGCTCTTGAAAAAATCTTAAGACCAGATTATACCGTTTTTGCCGCGTTAAACGGATCGGAAGGAATTAGACTTGCAGAAAAATATTTACCGGATGTAATTTTGCTGGATATCATGATGCTGGAAATGGACGGATATGCCGTATTAGCGGAACTGAAAAAATCCGATCCTACAAAAAGTATTCCCGTTATTTTTTTAACCGCTCTTACTTCAGACGCCGATGAAGAAAAAGGTTTGCTTTTAGGAGCCGTGGATTATATTGTAAAACCGTTTTCCCCCGCTATTGTTAAATTAAGGCTGACCAATCAGATAAAGATACTCGATCAGATTCGCACGATTGAAAAACTCAGTTTGAGCGATCAGCTTACGGGACTGCCCAACAGGCGCGCCTTTGAAGAACGTATAAAAATTGAATGGGCAAGAGCTATCAGGGAACAAACTCCCATCAGCATTTTGATAACGGATATTGATAAATTTAAAGATTACAACGATACCTACGGACATCTGCAGGGAGACGCCGTGCTGCAGGCAATCGGAAAAGCTTTTTCGAATGTTTTAAAGCGCCCTGCCGACTTTATCGCGCGCTGGGGCGGCGAAGAATTTATCACCGTATTACCCAATACCAATTCGGCCGGAGCCCTTGATATTGCGGAACAGATACGAAAATCCGCCGAAGCAACGAAGATTCACAGCAAAAGCGATATTATTTCCAATATAACCGTTAGTATCGGCGTCAATGCGCAGGAATCTCCCTGCGGCAAGCTCGAAGATTTCTTCCATGGAGCCGATGTCGCCCTTTATGACGCCAAAAGAATAGGGCGTAACTGTGTCTGTTTATACTCTCCGAACCCGGTAATTAATGATAATTTGTAAACCGTTTTTTCTTATAAATATTGACTATGCGTGGGATTTTGTGTATAGTAATGTACAGAATTAGGGATGAGACAAGGAGAAAATATGAAAAGGCTGATAGTACTATCATTGTTATTTACAATGGTTGTTTCCGCGGTGTTTACTCAGGTTAGCGGACTTGTTGATAACAGAATGTATTTACTCGACGCTTATTTCCCGGAAGAAGGAGAAAACGAATTATACGATGAGTATGGGTCGCCCATGCATATTTACGGATTGATCTCAGCGGCAAACCTTACCCTCACGGGTACAAGCGAAGACCGTCAATTTGGCGGACAATTCAGAGTAACGGTTGAATATGATACACGCGAGAATACTCTTAATTGGCCGTGGCATAAAGCTTATGTATGGTGGCAGCCGATTCCTCAATTCAGACTGTTTCTTGGACAGGATCCGGACGGTCAATTTGAGAATGCCGTTCTTGCCGGTTATGAATTTCATCAGGGGAATGAACAGTACATAGGTGTAATGTTATGGGATTTCTGGCGCGCTGTTTTCCCCGGTAACTGGGAT
>JGI24695J34938_10001819_pt1 | contig 17419 bp, 11 predicted proteins | sample TergutCo191P3_FD_34938 | JGI IMG/M metagenome (IMG submission 34938)
GGGGTATAAAATAAACAACTCTACCGCTTATAGAAAGGTTTTGTATATTGTTTACGATTACTTGTCTCATTTCCAAATATTCTATCATGATTATTAAGAAAATTCAAGGGTAAATGCCGGTAAATATTAAAAACTCGAAGCCATCTTTATTTCATCGGCTTTTTTAGTGGCGATTTCGCGGCAGTACGCGATATAATTTTTATCCATAGATGTTATATGAGTTAAAATCCATTCTTCAAGATGACTTGTAAATGAATAAAGCGTTACATTGCTTGTGCATAAAAAATTGTTTACAGAATCGATGAAATCCAAAATAAATGTATCATGAATTTTTTTATGTTTTGAGTAATCTTCGTATTTAGTCGCCGCCATGAATTTTTCTTCCGTCGAAAAATGCATTTTTATATATTCGGTTATAATATGCACAGTATCGAATAAATAATCTTTTTCTTCTTTTTCCGAACCTGTTATATGAGTAAACATTTCGTTAATCATGTTTATTAAAGTTTTATGCTGATTGTCAATTATTTTTATTCCGCACAAAAAAGTGTCTGACCACACGATGTGGTCATATTTATTATTATTCATTATTTTCCCCCGTTTTTTTTTACCTTCCAGTATTAATATAAGAATTTTTGTGGGGATCAGGCAAAGAAATTCGTTAAAAAATTTTTATCTAAGCGGAAATTTTATTGATACCACTGCGCCTGGGAGCTGTACATTTTTTTATATAATTCGCAGTTTTGCATTAATGATTCGTGAGTGCCGTCGCCGATTATTTTTCCTTTTTCCATTACAAGTATTCGATCGGCAATTTGCGCGGAGCCGAGACGGTGAGTTATGATAATAGCCGTTTTGTTTTTTGATATTTCAGTAAACTGTTTATAAATGCGGCTTTCTTCCAGAGGATCAATCGCCGCTGTAGGTTCGTCAAGCAAAATTGTGTCGTGAACGCGGTAAAGTCCCCTTGCGATTGCGACGCGCTGCCATTGTCCGCCCGAAAGATCGACGCCTTCAAATTCGCGGCTTAACATAGTCTGCGTTCCCTGCGGAAAACTTTCGCTGTTAATATCCACACCCGCCTGCTTTAACGGCGTTTCGGTTTCATTTTTGTTTTGGAAACTGCTTATGCGGATATTATCGTCTAACGTCATCTGATATTTTTGATATTGCTGAAACACGCCGGAAACATTCTCAAAAAGATTTTCTGCTGCTGTTGTTGACGTATCCATTCCGTAGAACGTTATACGCCCCGAACTTGGCTTGTAAATTCCCGTTAATAAACGCGCAAGAGTTGTTTTGCCCGCTCCGTTTTCGCCTACAACAGCGATTGTCTCTCCGGTTTTAATGTGCAGATTAATGTCCGTTACGCTGTTTTCAGGCGCGTTCGGATATTTAAAAGAAACACCCTCTGCTTTTATGCCGTCATGCGTTATGCGCGCATTTGCGGCGCCTCCGCGTTCCGGAAGATCCATAAAACGGATAAAGTTATGCGCTTTACCGAGTGAAGACGCGATTTCTCCTATATGCCTTGTAATTATCTCGTTCATTATATCGAAAAGGAGTCCTATAACTCCGTAAATTGCGGCAAACGCTCCGACGGAAATTTCTCCTTTTAATAAAGCGTCAAACAAAAGAAAAATAATTCCGCAGTGCCCGAAAATCGTAAAAATATTCATGCATAGATTTATAAAATTCGTTTTTCTGTTAGCCTGCGAATCGGCTTTGCTCCAGCGTTTAATTGTGTCAGCTAACAGCCTGAAGAAAAACATATAACCGCCGAGGATGCGCGTTTCTTTAAAAAACGCTCTGTCTGTAATCGCTTTTTCGTGGGCTTCCGCTTCGCGGCGGATAGGTGCGGCTTTATCTTCGAATTTTTCGATAATGTTTGTGCGCATAAGCTGACCTGCGAGTACGGGTATAAATATAAGCGCCATGCAGATTATAAAAACAGGCTTTAAAAAATAAAAATAAAATGCCATAAAAATAAAAAACGGCAGATAAAAAGTAAATATTGTAATGCCGATAGAAATTATAAATTGAATTGTGCCCGATCCTTCCTGCGCTTTGTTAATATCGTCATGAAGATGAGGGTCTTCAAGGCAGACAGGATCGATACGCTTCATTTTTTCGTGGATTATTTTTGTCATTTCTCCCGCCATTTTGTTGTAACAAACAGTGTGCATAAAATTATGAACGCCGTTTAACAATTCGCGCAGCAGCATTACAACACCAAGAAAAATAACCGCGGTATAAGCGCTGCGCAGCGCTTCGCTCTGAACAAGAACAGCTTCGACAGATTCAAAAAATCTTTGAGTCAGAAATGTCGTAATGCCGTAGCTTATTCCGTGCAGGATGCCGATTAAATTAATTATTATAAATAAAAGAGGTATTGTTTTAAACGTAATTTTTACGCCGAAGCTTACAACTTTGCCGAAAGGAACTTTCGGTCTTTCAATTTTTTGTTTTTCTTCAGGCATCATGCTCTCCTGTATGCGAATACCACTGCGCCTGAGCGTTATACATTCCCGCGTAAATACCGTTATGCGCCATCAATTCCGCGTGAGAGCCGGATTCGGCGATGCTGCCTTCGTTTAACACATAAATTGTATCAGCCAATTTTGTGGAGCCGAGCCTGTGACTGATAAAAATTGTCGTCATACCCCGGGAGATTTGTTCGAATTTTTTATATACAAGGCTTTCGGCGACAGGATCAAGCGCTGCTGTCGGTTCGTCAAGAATACGGAGAGGAGCGCCGCTTACAACGGAACGCGCCATCGCGGCTCTCTGCCACTCGCCGCCTGAAATATCAACGCCTTCCTCATGAATTTTTCCAAGCTGCGTATCAAGTCCGTTTTTTAATTTTAAAGCGGCTTCCGACAAATCCATAAGCGAGACGGCTTCTTCAACGCGGCTTCTTTTTTCGCTCTCGTTTTTGGGAAGAGCGATTGCGATGTTTTCGTATAATGTTAAAAAATATTTCGCGAAATCCTGATACACGACAGACGATAAAGCTTTTAATTCGGACTGCGTCAAAGTGCGAAGTTCGCGGTCATCAATATAAATTCCGCCTTCATAATTTGTATAAAGACCCGTTAATAATTTTGTGACAGTCGTTTTACCCGCGCCGTTTATTCCAACAAACGAATAATGCCTGCCGTTTTCGATTACTAAAGAAACATTGTTAAGTATTTGTTTTTCTGTTCCCGGATATGTAAAAGAAACATTTTTAAAATAAATATTTTTAAAACTCAAATTTTCGGCGGGAAGGGAAAGCGCGTCTTCTGTTTCGCTTAACGCGAGAAATTCGGTTAAATCTTTTAAGTATTCTTTTTTTCTGGAAATATCTTCTATCATCCAATTGATTCCCCATGACAGTCGTCCAGAAAGATTTAACACGCCGATTGTCAAGCCGATAAAAACGCCGTAACTCATCGCTCCCGACGAAACAGGAATAATCATCGCGAGTATTGCAACAATCGCCGCTAAGGAACTGAAAACGCCTCCGGATTTTGATTTAATAAAATTTGACAATTCTGTTTTTAAGCGGAATTTCCGAGCGTAATGATACTGCTCTCCGTAACGTTTGTTTAATTCATCGGTAAAACCGAACATCGATCTTTCTTCTGCGCCTTCGCGGCTTCTTATAACGCCGGAAATATAATAAACCTGTCTGTCAATTTTTATCATTTCTTTATGAGCGTCGTAGCTTTTTTTTCCGGCTTTAGCCGCAATCAGCATAAGCGGGAAACATGCGCCGATAAGGCAGAGCGCGATCCACCAGACCTGCGTAAAAAGCGAAACAAGAATTCCCGCAGTAAACACAATAGTTTCGATTAATGACGTTATCTGCATAAACATTTCGTGCACTTGACGATCAAAAACAGAAGCGACTCGGTTTATAAGATCCAATGTTTTTGTATCTTCGATATGTTTATATTCAAGTTTCGCGGTGCGCTCCGCCATAAGCGGGCGAAGCTTTTGCCGCAGGTTGATCATGCACTGCCAGTCCAAAAAACTGTTCGCCGCGTTTGATATAATGATGTACGCAGTTATTGCCAGAATAAAACCAAGCGGTTTATAAATCGCCTGATATTCGATCCTGCCGTTTAAAATATCAAGCGCGGTATTTACAAACGCTGCAGTGACAAAAATATTTGCAGCCGGTATCAATGCCGAGAGAAGACGCATTACTATTTTAATGGAAGAAAAAACCGGCGCTGCGCGGAAACACAGGGTCAGCATATCGGTTATATTATATTTTCTTACGGCAAGGCGCATCATTCAGGCTCCTTGCAGAATTATAACACTTGTCTTAAAATAATCTATATACTCGTCGGCATTATTAAGGAGGATTTATGTTAAGCAAGTACGAAGCGATTCTGATGTTAAGGGAGAACATTTTACCTTTTTGGCAGAAAATGGCTGATACCGAACGCGGCGGTTTTTACGGCGAAGCGGATTTTTTCGGAAAAATAAATAAGAACGCCGATAAAGGCGGCATTTTGAATTCGAGAATTTTATGGACATTTTCCGCGGCTTACCGGCTGCTTAACGATGAAACTTATAAAGCTTTCGCATCCGCTGCGCGCGATTTTTTATACGCCGCTTTTTTTGATAAAGAGCACGGCGGTCTTTACTGGCTTGTCGATAATACAGGCAGCCCGCTGGAAACAAGAAAACAATTTTACAATATAGCGTTCGGCATATACGCGTTAAGCGAACATTATCTTGCCGCAGGCGATCGCTCTTCTCTTGATTTAGCGATGACCCTTTTCGACGTGCTGGAAAAATACGGATACGATCCGGCGGCGGGCGGATATACCGAAGCGCGTATCCGCGACTGGAAAGAGATTGACGATTTCCGGTTAAGCCGCAAAGATTTAAACTGTCCCAAGTCGATGAACACAAATCTGCATGTTCTTGAAGCTTACACGAATTTAACACTTGCAAGCAAAAACGAAAAAGTAAAAAAATCACTGGAAAATTTATTGCGCGTAACGTTAAAAAAAATCGTTAATAAAAACTGGCACTTTGATCTTTTCTTCGACATGAACTGGAAATCGCTTTCCAAAGAAGTTTCGTGGGGGCACGATATCGAAGGAAGCTGGCTGATGTACGAAGCCGCTCTTGCGGCGGGCAATGACGATTTAATCGTAGAAACGAAAAACGCGTCGATAGAAATAGCCAATATTATTCACGCGGAAGCGCTTGATTACAAAAACGGCGGTTTATTAAGCGGCTTAAACGAAAAAGGAAAAGTCCTTGAAAAAAAAGAATGGTGGCCTCAAGCCGAAGCCGTTGTCGGTTTTTATAACGCTTATCTTGTGACAGGCGGTCAAAAATATTTAAACGCGGCGGCAGGTATATGGGAATACATTAAAAATTATTTTGCGGATAATACAAACGGCGAATGGCATAACGAACTTGACGCGGACAATAAACCGGATCAAAAAATGCCGAAAGCGGGTTTTTGGAAATGCCCGTATCATAACGCAAGAGCGTGTTTCGAGATTATCAGGCGAAATTAAAGAGAAATATTTTACCGCGGTAAAAATTTATCAAACTCTATAAGCAGTTAAGTCGGGTAATTTATCCAGTGTTATTATCAGCGGATGATTATAAACTTTTTCTTTGTGCGATTGGCTGTTGTTATGTTCGCCTGTCCAGAAATTATCTTTGCGGGTTTCGCCTTCTTTAAAGCGCATATCGTTCCATGTCATAAAATATGACCACATCATTTTTTCTTTTAAGCATTCGTCTGGATCGGGGAGTCTGTCGTTTTCGGATAACGCGACAATTTTGTCTTTTGAAGGAGCCATAGCAAGCGCTTTTTCAAACTCAGGTTTTAGCGAAGTTACGTTTTCTCTGTATAAATCAACGCCTGTTATGTCTACGGTTTCGGGATTTGGAAACCATGAAGCGTCTTCTCCGTTCCAAACCCATATAAGGTTATCAAATTTTTTTATTTCAGTAAAAAAATTATAAATATATTCCCATAACGCAATATAAGGTTCGCGGCCGCTTGCTCCCCACCAAAACCATCCGCCGGCGGCTTCGTGCAAAGGGCGCCATAAAACGGGTATATCTTTTTCTTTTAAAATATTTAAAAGATTCGCGGCATTTTCCAGGTCTTCTGTGATTGTTTTAAATTCTCCGCATTCGGTGTTTAATTTTTCGTTTTTCCAGGGAATGCGAAAATCAGTTTTGTCAGTATAAAAAACTTTTTTTATGCCGGTTCTCCAATGCCAGCAGAATGTAACAATGCCGTGAATATCGGGTTTGTCAGTCAAAAGCGAAACGCCGTTATTTTTACCTTCCCACCATTCGACCGCTTCTTCTATCTGTTCCATGCCGCCGAGAAAAGGCGCGTAATCAAAATGCATCTGCATTAAATCAAAACCTTTTAACGCCGGATATTTTTTCGTATCGTTAAAAACGCGCGAAATCATGTCCATTTGGCTGTTTGTTGTCCATGACGTATCCATTTGACCCGAAATTATCCTTTTGCCGTATTCGTCGTTAAGAAAATTAAAAAGCCGCCGCGCGTTAGGTGATAAATTTTTCATCGGATATTTTACTCCAGAATTAAATGATAAGCCGATAAAGCGGGAACATCAAAGATGAGCGTATTATCGCCGTTTGTTTTTCCAAAACCGGTTTGTTTAATTACAGGCTCGTCTTTATTAAAACCGTAACAAACGTATGTTGAGTATGATGTATCCGACTGAATATTAATTGTAAAGCGCGCTGCGCTGCGCTGGTTTTTATTCAGCAAAATGATATGAAGTTTTTTGTCCGGGCTTACCGACGCGTAGACAGATGAATGCTCGATATTATTGGTTGAGGATTTTACAAGCGTGTCACCGAACGTTCCGCCTTTACCGTCATAATTTGTATAAAGATTGATGCCGGCAAACGAAAAAGAAAGATTATCAGATAACGGCCAAAGGGTTGCGAGGTACACGCCGTTTGCAGCGAAGATTCCCAGCGCGTCAGCCTGCGCGATGCCGCCCGAGATATGGTTAGCGCCGCCGAAGTTGTATTCGGTAATTGCAAGTTTGGTTCCCGGATAAAATTTTTCTATCGACCTGTTCAAAGCCGGAAGTATCGGCAAAAATTTTCTATGCACGTCAAAAACCCAGCTTCTTTCGCGGTACGAAATGTCCCATAACGTACGCGTCGACTGAAGCCTTGTGTGAACGCAGTTTTCGCTGTAATCGCTGTCGTCGCTGACACGATGATCTTTGGCGCACCGCGCTTCGGTGTAATAATGAACGTCGAGTACGTCAAGCAGCCGCTGTCCTTTTTCTTCTTCGGCTTTTCTCATCATGTCAAGATACGCGTCTATAAACCAGATATATTCCTTTGAATACATATCCTTCCAGTCGGAAGCTCCCTGAAAACTCGCGTACGCTTCGACGCCGTACAGCGCGGGACCGAATACTTCGGCAGATAAATCATATTCTTTTACAACCGAAGAAAGCGAAATTGATTTTTCCAGCAATTCGCTGATTGTCGTTTCTTTTGGATGAATGCGCGGATGGGTATGCGGCCATAATGCCGGTTCGTTGTCAAGCGAATAACCGTTAATGCCGCCTTCGTTCGCCCTTCCGAAATAGTTAATCAAATAATTTACGAATTCATCGGAGTATACAACGCCGTCATTAAGATCGGGAACAAGCGATAAAGCTCCGCTTTTACGATCAATTATTTTTGCGAACCTTGAAGAAGGCGCTGTGTCTTTTTCTTCGACAGTTCTGTTATTATCGTTAGTAACATATCCCGCCATCGGCAGAGTGATCATCACATAACCGTTTACTTTCTTTACTCTTTCGACAAAATCAATAATTGTCATCGCGGGAATTTTATTGTCTCTGCCGCGCACAAACATATGATCGTCGTTATAATTGTGCCAGTCTTCGCCCGCATGAGAAAGATTATTCTCCCAATTATAACCGGTTGTACGGTTGCCGCCCGAGCGGTACGCGGTTGCCGTAAGTTTTGACGTGTCAGGCGAAAAATTTACGCCGTAAATATAAGGAGAAATCGGTTTTGTTTCGCTTGTATCGACAGTAATATTAATGTTAATCATATCCGCCGGAGTACTGTTGTTTTCTTTGCACATAATTAATGCCGCCGTTAAAAAAGATATAAGAATAATTTTGCCGAAAATATTTTTTTTCATTTATCACTCCATTATTAAAAAATTGCTCATTTGATTAATGTAAAACCGTACGTAATTAAAAATTGAGCCGCAATATATGTTATCATTACCATAAAATAAATATTCACCCTGCGGAATGTTTTAAGAGCAAGCAATGTATCCGAAACCACAAAACAAAGGCTGCCTGCGAAAACAAGAACGCCGAATAACTGATTCACGCGGCTTTGCGCAATAAAAACCTGCAGCGCGAAAACAGCCATGGTAAGAATTATCGCCTCGTACGCGATTACCGGAATTTTCATCTGCTTGCTTGGTCTTACAACCTTGTACGCGATAAAGGCAAAACACGCCGCAATAACAAAGCTGATGATCAGAACAGGATAATTAAACGGCAAGGCGAAACCGAACATACCGATTATGTAACAAATATGTCCGATTAAAAAACTCGCAAGCCCCAGTTTAAACCATAAAATATTCGTTATTCTGACAAGAAGAACATCGCCTATCCACGCAAAAATTAAAGCCAAAACAACAGGTAAAAAAATGTTATTAAATCCCGCGCCGAAAATATAAACAGCCAGCAAAAGAGGCATCAGGCATCCCTTTAAAATAAATTGAAAAAGACCGGGTTTAAATTTTAACGTAACAAGATATATAATCGAAACTATCAAAAAAATTATTATAAAAACAATATTCAAAGGCATACTCTCTCCCTACCTTTATAATGATAACCTTAAATTTATTTTTATGCCAATAGAACCTTTTCCAAAAACTGAAGTCTAGAAAAGGCTTATTCAATCTTGAATTTTCCGACTTCGCGCAGAAGTTTTTCGATGCCTTCGCGGTTTTTTATACTGATTTCGTTTACATGCGTTATTGCGACATTGATTTGATCCGCGCCCGACGCCATCTCGTTCATGCCGGAAGTAATTTCCTGCGTCGCTTTTTCAAGATTCTGCGCTTCTCTGATAACTTCCTGAGAACCTTCAAGCATTTCTTTGGAGCCCGCTTCTACCCGTTTTGTTGTCTGATTTACGCTGCTGATTCCTTCTAGGATTTGCTTGGAGCCTTCGCTTTGTTCCTCCATCGCATGGCGGATATTTTCTTCCTGCTGCGAGACTGTCTGAACGCCTGTTTCGATTGCTTCGAATTTATTTAATACATTTTCCGTGGAACGGGTGATTTTATCGATTGATTCTTTAATTTTTTTAAGCACAATGCCGATGGTTTTTGACTGCTTGCTGGAATTTTCAGCTAACTTGCGGATTTCGTCGGCGACAACCGCGAAACCTCTGCCCGCTTCTCCGGCATGAGCCGCTTCGATTGCGGCGTTCATCGAAAGAAGATTTGTCTGCGCGGCGATATTGTTCATTACAGAGTTGATTTCCAGCAGACCTTCGGATTCGCGCGCTATTTCCTGAATGTCACCTGACACTTCCTGTAAGCCGCCGCGACCGACTTCTGACGCGTCCATCAATATTTTTACGTTGGCGCCGTTTTTTACAAGAGTATCGGTAACAGAAGATATATTCGCGACCATTTCTTCGATTGCGGCTGACGCCTGAGATACATGTGAAGTTTGCTTTTCCACGTTACTGTCGAGTTTTTTAATGTTTACCGTGACCTGTTCCATAGTCGCGTTCGTCTCGGTTACACTGGCGCTTTGATTAATAATGCGGATTTTAATGCTTTGAATGTTAGCTGTAATTTCGTTAACGGCTGCCGCTGTTTCGTTCATGTTACTTGCAAGATCGCTTCCGATACCGGATAACATATCAGCTTCGTGTTTTATCATTACCATCAGTTTTCTGATTTTTTCGATTGTTTGATTAAAGTACCGCGACAAGTCCGCTATTTCGTCTTTGCCTTTTTCCGCTATTCTAACCGTCAGATCGCCTTCACCCTGAGCTATGTCCTTTAATGTTTCCGCTACATTAATAATAGGCATCATTGTAAAATGAAGAACAAAATAAATAATCACCGCGACAGCCGCGGCAATTATAAAAGCGAGTATAATAGTAAGCCGCGTTAAATTTCTTACATCCGATAATATGTGTTCTTCGCTTACGCCGACCATTACAGCCCAATACAAATTAGATTCGCCGATTCGAAGAGGAGAAAAGAAAGTCTGCAAATGCGTATCTAAAGCTTCGGAATATGAACTGGTGTTAAACGCTTCGCCGTTTGCGATAGCTCTCATCGCGGGCTGTAAATCATCGCCTAAAAACGCTTCTGTATCGATCATGTTTTTTCCCACACGATCCGGAAACGAATGAGCCAATATTATTCCTGTATTTGTGTAAATTCCCATTACGGCTATTTCGGAATGATCTTCAACGGTTCTTTGAACTATAGGCTGCATCTGATCCGTATACATTAAAAGACCGACCGCTCCCACTACTTCATTGGTTCTCGAAGAAATGACAGGAACCATGTATCTTAATAAAATGCGGTTGTCTCTGATAAAAGGAGGCTCTACCCGGTTTCTGGGTACTCTTGGATTGATAGAGTTTATATAATCCATCGATGCGGTAACATCCGTGGAAGTTCTGGCAACTACCGAGCCGGTTTCTCTTGTAAAACTTACCGCATACTGTCCTTCGGCGGTAGAACCCGTTCTGCCGATCATTTGCGAATCCATATTATCAAGAGCATTAGGTTTCCAAACTGTATAGACCAATAAATATTCGGGTCTTGCTTCCATGACGCCTTTTATCATTATATCGAAGATATCACGCCGTTCCGCCGGCTCTATGCTTTGAAAATCCGCCATTACATCGGCTAAAGTATTTAACATTGTGAAGCGGCCGTCCTGCCTTCCTTTCCAAAATTGAGCCTCTTCGCCTGAAAGATATTTGATCACTTCGACGTTTAAATCGGTAGCGATTGTTGACGCATTACCAAGCAGTATTATCGAAATTGTCGCAATTACAACAATCAATATTGCGATTACCATAATACTGAGTTTAAATTTTAATTTCATATTGATTCCTCTCTATACTATGGAAAATATTAAAAGCTTATCATAGTTAATACATTATACTTTGTCAAATGAACTTTTCCAAAACTCGGTTTATTTTTGAAAAACTTTAAATTATATTGTATTTATTTACCTTACCTGTTGCCTTTTTATTTTTATTTTGTTATAGTTATGTTAACGACCGTTCGGTAACAAGGTATATAAATGACGAAGGATGAGATAATTTACGCGGCTTTTAAGGCGTGGGGATGCAATTATTACAGAAAAACCAGTCTCTCTCAGCTTGCCGGTGAATTAAAAGTGAGCAAACCGGCGTTTTATCGTCATTTTATTAATAAACAGGCGCTTACAGCGGCTATGACCGAGCGATTTTTAGATGATTTTGCAGGTTTTATCAAGGTTGATCTTGAAAAAGCGCAGTCAATGGAGCCGGATGACGGAATATCGGCGATTATCGGGAGTATGTCGGAGTTTTTCGGACAAAATGTTTATGCTTTGATTTTTTCCCTGATGAGTTTTTATGACAAAAATATGGATAAATTGTATATTGCCGAACAATTAAAGACTCGCGGCGCGGATATGGCCTCTCTTCAGCAGATTATATCAAAAAAATATGCTGTTAATACTTCCATTATCAGGCTGATATTCGCTTCTTTGACATTCCATATGTCTTATTTTCATAAAACCAATAATTCATTAAAAAATCCGCCTTTGCCTGAGGATATTCAAAAGATTAAATTGACAATCTGCGGACTTGTAAAACACGGGCTCGGGCTGACTGCGGAAAACACGGCGGGTAATGGAACTAAAAGTCCGGATTTTGATAAATTGGAAAAATTACTCGAAGGAATGACGTTTAATACCGAGGCGGAACCGTTTTTTAAAGCTGTCGCCGAAGCTGTCGCCGAAGCGGGTCCGTGGGATGTTTCGCTTGATATGGTCGCGAAAAAACTTGGGATGAGCAAAAGCAGCCTTTACGGACATTTTAAAAACAGAAAGGATATGCTTCGCCGCCTGTTTGTTACAGAGTTTAAAAGAATTATCGAATTCGCAAGGCAGGGTATTAATTTATCATCGGATACTTCGGAACAGCTTTATCTGGGGCTTTTTTCGATTTCGGTTTATCTGCGTTCGCGCCCGGAAATTCTTATCGCGATGGACTGGATTCGCACGCGAAAATTAAATCTTGGCAAACCCGAAAAAAACATGGAAGTTTTCAGGCTTTTCGAAGATGTCGAAATTGAGCAGCTTAAAAACGCGGGCGAAGATGAAAAGCGGCGCGCTTCGCATTGGATTTTATATTTATTAATAAATATTTTGGCGCATCCCGCTGAAATGGAAATTAATGATCGGAATGACAGTATCAGATCATTGTATAAATTTATTATTTTTGGGCTTGGAGGCTTTGAAAAATGAAAAAAAATAAACGGAACGCGAAAAGATCGCGCTGTAAACACGCAGGCGCTCTTGTTGTACTTTTCAGTCTTGCGATGATTGTGCTGTTATCTGCAAATCTGCAGGCACAAAGTGCAGTACAATCTACGGCGCCGATGAGGCTTACGATGGATCAAGCGGTTGATCTTGCGTTAAAAAATAATCTTGGGCTTGAATCATCGCGCATAAATTTGTCGACAAAAAAACGCGCTTCGGATTTATCGTGGAATCAATTTATTCCGAGCGTTACAATTGCCGGAGTTATTAACAGAGATAATGAAAAAGCGGATCCGACTGTTGTAAGAGTAGTTTCTCCGCTGCCGGGAACGACAGGAATGCCGATAACTGTGGAAGGAATATCAGGTACTCTTTATCCTACCGGTTTCGGATTATTTGTAAGCGACCCTATCGCAATGTCTCAATGGCATATAGTCGGAAATATTCAGGCGCAGTTAACAATCAGCGCGGCAATGTTCGAAAACATTAACCGCCTGCGCATCGATTACGAACTTGGACTTATCAATTACGATAAAGCGAAGATTCAGCTTGAGCGCGATGTGCGCAAGTCGTATCACAATATTCTGCTGCTGCAGGAAAATGTCGCGCTTCTGCGCGGAAGTTTTGAAAACGTGGAACGTCAGGTGCAAATGGCGCAGGCGAATTACAACGCGGGGCTTGCGCCGGAACTTGTTTTGCTGCAGGCGCGCGTAGCGAGAGAAAATATGCGCCCCATGATCGATCAGGTCGAAAACGGTTTAAAACTTTCGATGGCGTCTTTCGCGATGTACCTCGGCATGGATAACACCACTTCGTTCGAATTAATTCCTTTAACCGGCGGGCTTAATTTTGTTCCGTTAGATGTAACAGAAATGATTTCTAAAGCCGCTCAGGGTAAACCGGATATTATGGAATTAAAACAAACTATACTAATGCTGGAAAGCGTGCGGAGAACTCAGGTTTTATCGCTTACTCCCGCATTGAATATAAGCTGGAGCAGCATGTCGGCTTTTATCAGGGATCCGTGGAAAGACCCGTGGTTTGACAGCAAAGACGACTGGAGAACTTCAGGCTCACTTACAATCTCGCTGGGTTTAAGGCTTCACAGTCTAATTCCGTTCAGTCAGGATTTTCAGGGAATCAAAAATACCGATGATCAGTTAAAAACCGCGAGCATCGGCCTTGCGCAGCTGATTCAGGGAACAGAAATCGAAGTTTACAATATTGTGCTGTCGCTCGAAAGAACACAGACAAATTCGCAGGCTCTCTCGCAGACAGTAGCGTTAGCTGAACAATCATACCGCTTAACGGAGCAGGCTTACAGAGCGGGTTTGCAGGATTATTTTCAGGTTCAGAACGCGGAACAATCTTTAAGACAAGCGCGCGTTCAGCTGCTTGAACAGCAATTTACATATTTAAACGGTTTAATCGATTTAGAATACGCAATCGGCGTTCCCTTCGGCACGCTATCAACAAGGAGATAAAAAATGAGATTTAAAACAATTTCTACTAAAAGGAATTTTACCGCGAACCAACACGAATGTTCGTTTGGTTTGTGTGGTTCGTGGCTGATCTTCTGTATTATATTATTTGCATTTACAAGCTGTAATCAGAATAATAACAGGAATCAATTTGAGGCTGTAGTGCCGGTGTTTGCGGTTAACACAATTTTAGCTGCCGAAGGGCAGATACAGGATTATATCACTTTCTCGGGTGATATTATCTCGGGCTCTACGGTTGATGTTTACCCCGAAGCTATCGGAAGAGTGACGGAAATTTTTGTTACTGTCGGAAGAAGGGTGAACAGGGGCGATCAGATCGCGTCTATCGATCCTTCGCGTCCTGGAATGACATACAGGCAGTATATTTCCACGGCTCCGATAAGCGGAACCATTGTCGCCGTAACGGCGCAGGTCGGAATGACTGTCGCGCAGCAGCTGCCGCTTGTCCGCATCGCTGGCGGAGGAGGAATGGAGATTAAATTAAATGTCGCAGAACGTTTTATTTCTAAAATGGCGCTTAACCAATTGTGCGAAATAACCCTTGACGCGTGGCCGGGAGAAACTTTTACAGGAAGCGTAAGCGAAATTTCTCCGACTGTAGACAGCTCATCCAGAACGATGGAAGTGCGTGTTAATGTAAGGGATATTGATTCAAAATTAAAACCGGGAATGTTCGCGAAAGTGAGAGTCGTCACCGAAAGCAAAGAAGGTATTGTAAAGATTCCCGCTTCGGCTGTTATCAACAGATTCGGAGAACAGTATGTTTATGTTATCGGCAAAGACCCAGAAAACAACGAAATTACAGTCGTAAACAAACGTATAATCACGCCGGGTATTTTAATTGACGGAGTGATGGAAATTTCTTCGGGGCTTGCGCCTGACGAAGAAATTGTCGTGCGCGGGCACACGCTGCTTGACGAAGGTTCAAGAGTCAATATTATTGAGCGCGTAACACCGCTGAGCGCTGATTAACAGAACGGAGAAAAAAATGAGCATGGTTAAAACGGTCGTATCAAGACCGACAACAGTTTTTATTATATTCGCGCTTTTGATCGGACTCGGCGTTTTCGGCATGGTGAATCTTCCCATAGATTTATATCCCGAAATAAGCCTTCCCATTATGGCGGTTTACACTTCGTATTCCGGAGCGGGTCCCGAAGAAGTTGAGCGTTCCGTTACGCGGCTGCTCGAAGCAACTCTCTCCAGCGTTTCGGGTATGGATACGATTACTTCGATATCAAGCAAGGGATTAAGCCTTGTCATAATACAATTCAGCTACGGCACTGATTTATCGGATGCTACTAATTCAATCCGCGATTATCTTGATCGGATCAGAAACTATTTTCCGACAGGAGTGCAGTCGCCTATAATTTTTAAAGCCGACCCGAGCATGATGCCGATCATGACATTCATGGTAACATCGGATAAACGCACTTCCGAAGAGTTACGTGAAATTTCCGAAGACACGATTGTTCCCCGCATCGAGCAGACTCCCGGCATTTCGACGGCGAATGTCAGCGGAGGCCGCGAAAAAATTATCCGCGTAGAAATTCCTCAAAGCCGCCTTGAAGCTTACGGATTAACGATTACGTCGATTCAGCAGATGCTGGCGATTCAAAACATGCAGACAGCGGCAGGCTCCATTACCGACGGAGGGATTTCTTATCTGCTTACCACAATGGGCGAGTACACATCGTTAGACGAAATTAAAAACACCGTAATTAATTATAAACCCGGTTACGCGGCGGGACAGGTGGAAATGCGGCAGATATACCTTCGCGATCTTGCCGATGTATACGAAGATTACCGCGACGGAAGCAGCGTGGTTTATGTAAACGGGCAGTCGGCTGTTACGCTTTCTGTATCAAAACAGACAGGAAAAAATTCCGTGCAGACGGCGAAAGAACTGCGCGAGAGAATGAAAAGACTCGGGCGTGAACTGCCTGCCGATATTAAAGTCACAGAGCTTTATAACAGCACCGATATAATAGAAAATTCTTTAAATCAGGTAACATCGACAGCGATGTGGGGCGCTGTTCTTGCGATATTTACTTTGTTCTTATTCCTTCGCTCCGGAAAACCCACAATAATTATCGGATTGAGTATTCCGATTTCGGTTGTTATCACCATGTTATTGATGTACTTCGCGGGTCTCACTTTAAATCTTATGACTATGGCGGGACTTGTTTTGGGTATAGGTATGTTAATCGATAACTCGATCGTAATTCTGGAAAACATTTATCATTACCGCGAAAAAGGCGCCAAGTTAAAAACAGCTTCTGTTTTGGGAACATCGGAAATGATAGTCGCGATTACTGCTTCTACGCTTACCACAATCTGCGTTTTCGCGCCGATGATTATGTTCCAGGGTCTTTTAGAAATGGCGGGAGAACTTTTCTCCGGGCTTGCGTTTACTGTTGTTATTTCGCTCGGTATTTCGCTGTTTACCGCGATTTTCCTTGTGCCTGTTCTTTGCAGCCACTACCTTCCGATTGTTACGCGCAAACAAGTTCCGTTAAAGGGCAAGTTAGCTGAAATTGACGCGAAGTTCGATAATTTTTTCGTGTGGCTTGATACCAAATACAGAAACGCAGTAAGAAAAGTTTTAAATCATAAACTTATTGTTATCCTTGTTCTCGCTGTATTGCTGGTTATAAGCGTTATTTTAATTCCCGTTATCGGATGGGAATTGATGCCGCAGCAGGAAAGCGACAATGTAAGCATTACGGCGACTTTGCCTGTCGGAACCGCGCTGCAGGAAACCGAAGCTGTGTTAAGGCAGCTTCAGCTGGTTGTAGAGAGAGAACTTGCAGGAAGTTATGATCGCATAACGCTCAACGCAGGCGGCGGAGGCATAATGAGTCTGGGCGCAAGTTCAAGTCATTCGGGTTCTCTCCGCATCAGTCTTCCCGAATATTCAAGACGCACGATGAACGCGAACGAAATTCAAACCGCTCTTGAACCGTATTTACATCAGTTCCCCGGAGTTATATTTTCTTTCGGCGGCGGCTTCGGAATGAACATGCTCGGCGGAAGCAGCATCAGTATAATTCTACGCACCGACGATCTTATAAAAGGAAAAGCGATCGCCGAAAGAATTTCCAATGTGCTTAAAGAAAAATTATCCGACTATGTAACAGAGCCTTCGATCGATTTAACAGACGGTCTTCCTCAATACGAAATTATAATTGACCGCGAAAAAATGTACGCGCTCGGCTTGAATACGTATCAGGTCGGCAACGAAATAAAAGCGGCGGTTGACGGCGTTACAGCGACAAGATACAAGGCAAGCGGCAAGGATTACGATGTAATATTAATATTAGCCGAAGCGGATCGCAA
>JGI24695J34938_10001820_pt1 | contig 17418 bp, 13 predicted proteins | sample TergutCo191P3_FD_34938 | JGI IMG/M metagenome (IMG submission 34938)
TCTGGTAGTAAAATTAACAAATTTTCATCTATTTCTATTCCTGGAAATTCAAAATAACGATATTCATCATTTTTTTCTCTAGAAAAACGAATATTATAATTAACTATCTTTTGTGAAAGTATATCATTAGAAAAATTTGGTATAAATTTTTTAAATTGATTCATGCAATTGTCAAGTATACTTTTATACTCATCATCATTTAACTCAAAACTAAAAGTTAAAAATGGATCACTCTTAAACATTTTGGGAGTATCGGCTTCAGTTAGCTTCGTTTCTCCTCCAAGCACATGAATTGCATATAGAATGTTTGATTTTCCAGATTCATTTATTCCAACAAAACCTATACAATTATGATTAACTGGCAACTCGATATCTACAAGACTTCTGTATGAATGGAACAATATTTTGACTAGTTTCATAGAACCCCTCACTTTCTTAACTATCATGATGTCATTATTACTATTGATTGTCAATAAATAAAACAAAAAATAAATATTCTACCCGGTTTTATCGTATTTAAATAAAAAAACTTCTTAAAAATCTGCGTAAATCTGCGTACACTTTTCTTATCACCTCCTTGCCACTTATAAATTGTATAGTATATAATAAATCATGCAGCAAAATATAAAGCAACACACGAATTTACTTCTCAGTTATTTCCTAACGAAGAATGGATACAACAGGGAGTAAATATATTTGTTACAAAAACCGCTTGTTTGGACTTATAACGAACTTCGAGCCATCGTAGGCAAATAAAAACCCGATCATCATGACCGGGTTGTGGCAGAGGAGGCTATTTCGGACTTTAGTCCGCTGCCGCCTCCTCAAGCGGCAATTTAAATATACAACATTATTTTCATTTTGTCAATTTTATATAACAACTGCGGACAAAGTTCTCTGATCAGCGCCGACCTTCACGACTCAACCTAAGCTCCGTACCAAAAATCCGCGCTAATCTCAGCTTTCTTACTTTTCCCTAATCGCGGTTAGCAATACTAACAACCACCCGCTATCATCTGTCTTTGCTGCTGTCATACAGAAGCGTCTGAATGTTGTCCAGGCGTTCCAGGATGGTCGATATATCGCGGAGCTGTTTGATGGAATTATACTCATCTTTGCAGGGTACCTGACCAACAATGGCGCCGCAGGAACAGCAGATAACCGGGTTCCAGAAATCATTGTTTGGCATTTTTACGGGCGAACAGGAAAATTCCGTTCCATTGCATTTGGGGCATACTGGCGTTTTCATTTAATACCTCCTGGTAAAATCAACGTAAGATAAAAAGGCGGCTGTTCAGGAACTTAAATTTCCGAACACCTCAATTATAATTATAATGCTTTTCCGGAAAATTGTGTAGACAATTTTTCCTAATACAAACCGTTTTTACAGATACTTCAGTAAAAGATTTAACATCTGCCTGTCCAGTTTATAGCCGTTAAAGTCTTCATATTCCACATCGGCTCTGCCGCTGTTCAATATTCCGAAAGAACCGTGCAAATTCCAGAGCGCCCAGCCGGTTCCGGCGTTTTTAAAGTTCCGAAGGTTGTCTTCCATCCACTTTAAAACAACTTTATGCGGAGTTTTGTTATGCGCTCCCCATTCGCCGACAAAATACTGCCCGCCGTCTTTTTTGAATTTATCCCACTGTTTAAAATGCCCGTCCCATAGCCATTTCCCGGAATCATTGCCGCTGTCACCGGAATTTTTATCAGGCCATTCCGGAACTGGAAAATTCATGGAATCTTCTACCCATTCAGCTTTATAATGAGTAAGGTTAAAAGGCTCATATCCCCTAGCTCCCTGCACAATGTCAAGATCCTTGATCATGTAAACGGGTATTCTGCCGAAATTTAAACCGTCGGCGATTAAAAGCCGCTTTGAATCTTTTTCCCGGATTGCGTTAGCTGCCATTCTTATCACTGCGGCGTAAGGAGCCTCGTCAACACTGGCAGGCTCATTTACAAAATTAAAACTTAAACGCTCAACGGGAACATCTTTGTATCTTTCGGCAAAATACGCCCACATCCGGCAAAAGGCCTCCTGAGGCTCTTTTTGCGTCCAAAGATCCGCAGCTTCAGGAGGATTAGCGACAGTATATCCTGGAGCTCTGTGAAGATTCAGACAAATATGAATGTTATACCTGCCGCCTAACTCAACAGCGTCATCGATTCGCCGCATTGCGTTTTCGTCCATTATATTCCAGTCGTTAGATTTAATTACAATACGGTAATCCGCGGGAATTCTCACGAAGTTAAAACCCCATTCCGACATCATCCTGAAATCTTCTTCGGCGAAAGGACTGTCGCTTTTTTTGCCGCCTTTATAAAACATGTTCAGGAGATTAAAACCTTTCCATCTTGCTGTCATAATGCCATATAGTATAGCATATAAATCATGAAAATGGGGGAACACATGCGCAGAAAAGACCGGGAAGTAACTGACATAAAAGGTATCGAAGAAATCCTGCTTCTGTGCAAAACATGCCATGTCGCGATGATTGACGAGAGCATGAATCCGGCGGCTCCTTATGTCGTGCCGTTAAGCTACGGGTATAAAATAACCGGCGCAAACACTCTTGAACTTTATTTCCACAGCGCCCCGGAAGGCAGAAAACTTGATGTTTTAAAACGCAATAACAGAGTCTGTTTCGAGATGGCGTACGAAGGAGAGCCTGTACATTCCGAAACGCCGTGCAATTCAGGCTATTACTACGCAAGCGTTATCGGTTCCGGAGACGCTGTCTTTCTGGAAGATGACAACGAAAAGCGCGAAGCGTTATCTGTCATGTTCAGGCATCAGACAGGCAAAGATGTTGCGTTTAACAGCGAACAGGCGAAAACCGTCTGCGTGTTCAAAATTGTGTCAGCGGATTTTACAGGCAAGAGAAAAAATCAAAACTGAAGTTACCGGACAATCCGGTATTAAAAACTCTCCTAAACGTCCAAGTTGCTCACCAAAAGTGCGTTTTCCTCGATAAACTCCCGCCGCGGCTGCACAACCTCACCCATGAGCGTGGTGAAAATGCGCTCGGCTTCGGGAACATCGTCAAGGTGCACCTGGATAATGTTGCGCTTGTTCGGGTCCATCGTAGTGTCACATAACTGATCGGGGTTCATTTCACCTAACCCCTTGTAGCGCTGGACAGCGACTTTTTCCGCGTCTCTGCCGGAATCGGAAAGAATGCGGTCCTTTTCGGCGTCATCGTAGGCGTAAAACGTTTTCTTGTCGTAGTTGACCCTGTAAAGCGGGGGCATCGCGAGGTAAACATGGCCGCGCTCGATAAGAGGCGTCATGTAACGGTAGAAAAACGTCAGCAAAAGCGTGCGTATATGGGAACCGTCAACATCGGCATCCGCCATGATGATTATTTTGTGATAGCGGATTTTTGTTACGTCAAAATCGTTGCCGCAGCCCGCGCCGATACTGGCGATAATAGGCTGAAGTTTTTCGTTGGTGATAACTTTTTCTATCCGCTGCTTTTCAACATTGAGCATTTTTCCCCAAAGCGGGAGAATTGCCTGTGTGCGCCTGTCGCGCCCGCCCTTCGCCGATCCGCCCGCCGAATCGCCTTCTACGATGAAAAGTTCGCACTTTTCGGGGTCTTTTTCGGAGCAGTCGGCGAGTTTGCCGGGCAGCCCCGCGCTGTCCATCGCGTTCTTGCGGCGTGTCGCGTCACGCGCCTGGCGGGCGGCGATACGCGCCTTTGCGGCTAACACGGATTTTTCCAGTATGTTGTTAATCACATCGGGGTGCTGATCAAAATAAAGTTCAAGCTGTTCGTTTACAAGAGACTCAATTATGCCTTTCACTTCGGAGTTGCCCAGTTTGGTCTTAGTCTGCCCTTCAAACTGCGGATTGGGTACTTTTACTGAAAGCACCGCGGTTAAGCCTTCGCGCACATCGTCGCCGGAGAGGGTCTCGTCCAGTTTTTTGGCGTGTTTTGACTTTTTGAGAAATTCATTCAATATGCGGGTAAGCGCGGATTTAAAACCGACCAGATGAGTTCCGCCTTCGCGGGTGTTAATATCGTTCACGAACGAAAACATTATCTCGTTAAAACCGTCGTTGTATTGAACGGCAACCTCAACTTCCACCTCGCCGCCAAACCCGTCATCGCGCTTGCCTTCCAGAAAAACCGGCTCTTTGTACAATACGGTCTTATTCTCATTCAGGTACTCAACAAAACTTTTAACGCCGCCTTCAAAACGGAACTCGTGGACTTTGGGCGTGGAGAGCCTCTCGTCACGGATAGTGATATTAAGCCCCTTGTTCAGGAAGGCAAGCTCGCGGAGGCGGTTTGACAGGGCGTCAAAATTGTGGGTAGTCGTCTCAAATACCGAAGTATCGGCTTTCCAGCGGATTACTGTGCCTTTCCGGTCAGGTGAATATGCGTAGGGAAGGCTCGAAGCGCTTATTTCCTTCGCGGAACTTTCGGGAATGCCGATTTTATAACGCTGCGTATAAACTTTGCCGTTCAAATGGACAAAAGCCTCGCACCACTCGGAAAGCGCGTTAACGACCGAAACGCCTACCCCGTGAAGGCCTCCCGAAACCTTGTACGATTTTTTGTCAAATTTGCCGCCCGCGTGAAGCCGCGTCATGACAAGCTCAAGTGCGCTTACATGCTCTGTGGGGTGAATATCGACAGGTATACCGCGTCCGTCGTCTTCGACGCGCACCACGTCATTCCCTTCAAGAATCACCAGAATATTTGTACAGAAGCCCTGCATGGCTTCGTCAACTGAATTGTCTACTACTTCAAAAACCAGATGGTGAAGACCGTCGATACCCGTTGTCCCGATGTACATACCGGGGCGTTTACGGACGGCTTCCAGTCCTTTCAGAACGGTAATATTTTGCGCTGAATAATCATTTGCCGTGTTCATTTTCTCAGTATACAAATTTTAGGGGGCATGGTAAAGGCGGCCTGTAAAAGGGGAAAAATCTTCAAATTTCAATGTAAATCGTACTTGTCAAATCGGGTGTTATAGTTTATATTTACTTTCTGTCTGTGCCAGCAGGCTCTGTCATCATAAAAAGAAGGGCCGCGGCTGTGTAAAACCTGTGCATAAAATCCGGGAAATTCCGGCAGTTCATTACAATTAAGAAGGGACGAAAAAAATTCCTTTTATAATTGTATTATATTCAAGCTAATTCCTTATGGGATAAGTATTTAGCTCAATTTTACTGTTCAGATATTAAGTAAAAATATTGAATTTTTTGACTGGAATGTGCTTGAAACTTTAAACGAAAAATATTATCCTTGTGGATAATATGTTGATAAAAAGGGCATAAAATGGCTGATCTGGATTACGAGGGTTTCTGGATGGAGACCCTGATCCAGCTGCGGAACGACCTTGGGGAGGAGGAGTTCAACGGCTGGTTTTCGGAACTTAAGTATTTACGGTCCGGGATTAATGAAAAAACCGGAACCAACAGCATTGTAGTGGGGATTCCCTCTACTTTTCACAGGGATAAAGTAAAATCCCGGTATCAGAACACGATAAATTCAAAAATAAAAGACCTTTCAGGTACAGATATCGTTATTGAATACGAAATAACGGGAAAAACGGTAAAAGAAGAACCTGTAACTCAAGTCCAGTCAAAAAAAGACGCGCCAACAGCCGCCGTTGCGGAGAAAACCCAGAAATCAAGGGGCAAACATCCTCAAATGCGGGATGATTTTGTCTTTGACAGGTATGTAATAGGAGATACTAATGGTTTTGCGGCAAACGCAGCCATAGCGATCAGTAAAAATCCGGGAAAAGCCTACAATCCGTTTTTAATTTTCGGCGGAGTCGGAATGGGAAAAACCCATCTGATGCAGGCAATCGGCAATTACATACACGATAATTCCGACAATAAGGTAATCTACATAACATCGGAAAATTTCCTGAATGAGTATGTCCAGGCCATCCAGGACGGAAAAATGAACCTTTTTAAGAATAAATTCAGGAATACGGATGTTCTTTTAATAGACGACATTCAGTTTTTCCAGAACAAGGACAGAATTCAGGAAGAGCTGTTTCACACTTTTAACGCCCTTTTGGACTCAAAAAAACAGCTGGTTTTTACCTGCGACAGGCCTGTTTCGGAACTGAAGAATTTCTCGGACCGGTTACAGTCCCGTTTTGATCATTGTCTTCCCGCGGATATTAAACTGCCCCGTTATGAGGAACGATGCGCAATCCTGAAAAAAACGGCGGAAAGCAGAAAAGCCGACATTCCCGCGGAAGTAATTCAATATGTAAGCCAGAATATCACGTCAAATGTGCGCGATCTTGTTTCCGCTTTGACAACTCTTATCGCCTATACGGAATTAATGGGTAAGCCGATTGATATGGAAGTCGCCCAGCAGAGGCTAAAAGACGTAATAAACGCGCCAAGACAGGCCAATTTGTCCATGGACAGCATAATCAGGGTAGTAGCCGAATATTTTGCCCTTACCCCAAATGATTTAAAAGGGAAAAAGAGGTCTCAGAACATCGTTTTTCCCCGCCAATTGGCAATGTTTATAGGCAGAGAAATAACCGATTTTTCAACAACAGAACTTGGACAGGAATTCGGAGGAAGGGATCACACTACAGTAATGCACTCTATTGAGAAAATAAGGGTAAAACTTCTTACAGATCCCACGCTGGATTCCACAATAGAGACAATAAAACGTTCAATAAAAGATTATAATGCAAAAAGGTGAAAAAGGTGTTATTATTATGTGTAAAAGCGGCATCTTGTGGATACTGTGCAGTAAATTGCCTGATTATCCATAATTTGTTGATTTTATAATTATATAGCGGGTATGGAATTAAGAGAGTTTTACACATTTCCGGCCGCTTATTATTGTTATTGTTATTTATATATATATACATAATTATAAGGGAGAGAAAAAATGAAATTTTCATTTGACAAAGAAGCAATACTTAAAGAAATTTCCATTGCCCAGGAAATCATATCTTCAAAGAACGCCATTTCAATTTTATCGAATATTTATTTGGAAGCGGCTGACAACGGCCTTATTATTAAGGCTACTGACAGAAACGTGAATTTTAAGACGGTTGTTCCGGTTAATGTGATTGAACCGGGAGCTACTACAGTTTATGGGGATTTGTTTTTCAGAATAATAAGTTCTTTTTCCCATGACGAAATTGAATTTTCACAGAAAGACAATATTGCCGTAATAAAACCAGTCAATAAAAATACGCCAAAACATCAGCTTAAAATAATTGTGTCGGATAAATTTCCTGAATTCCCCGTTTCCGCCGGATCATCTTTTGATATGGCGATAAAAGACTTCAAAGATATGATAAAGCAGAGCATATTCGCCGTCTCCGATGACGAGACAAGGTATTTTATGAACGGAGTATACCTTGAAAAGAACGGGGATAAAATCAGCATGGTGGCGACTGACGGAAGAAGGCTTGCCTATGTAGGGAAAAACGCCGACAGCAAAATTGCCGATTTTTCCGGCATTATAATACCGCCAAAAGTTTTAAATATAATTTTTAAAAGATCAGGAGAAGAGGGACTTATAAATATATCAATCAACGATAAGATGATTTTTATTAAATTTGCCTCTTACGAATTTTCTTCTGTCCTTATAGAGGGAATGTTCCCAAATTACAAAAAGGTTATCCCGGAAAACCAGGAATTCAACATTGTTATAAAAAGAGAAGAAATGATAAGCGCTTTGCGCCAGGTTTCCAATACCGTAGAAAAAAAATCGCACAGAATTTACCTTGGAATATCACCCGGTAAAATGGCCGTTTATTCGGAAGAAGGCGAGCACGGAAAAACAGACGATGAAATTCCCTGCCGTTACGACGGTGAGGAATTAACGATAGCACTTAATTACCGCTATCTTGATGAGCCTTTCAGGATAATGGACGAAGACGAGATAAAGATAAACTTTACAAGCGCAAACAAAGCGATAACGATTGAACCTGTTCCCGAGAAAGACTTTTTCCATATCGTAATGCCCATGCAATCGTAGATTGCGGCAATCATAGATTGTTGCAATGATATTTTCGTCTTTACGGACAGCGTCTTTCAGAAATCTCGCCGATGCGGAAATTTTTACCGGAGCCAAAGATGTTTTTCTGGTAGGTGAAAACGGGCAGGGCAAAACAAATTTTCTTGAAGCCCTTTATTTTTGCGAATACGCCTCCTCTTTCCGCACAGTCCGTGATGCCGAAATGGCGCGCAGCTTTTCTCCTGAAAGCGCTCAGAAAGATTTTTCCGCCGGAGCGAAACTTGTTCAAGGCGGAACACTTGCGCGAACTGCGGAAATTTCCGCTGACAGGGACAGCTCGTCTTTAATCAGCGATGAAGTGCTTATAAAGTTTGAAAAAGGGAAAAAATCGGTTTTTATAAACGGTAAACGCGCTGAAGACCGCAAAGAGCTTCTTTCAATCGCGCCGGGCATCGTTTTCTGCCATGAGGACATGGAGTTTGTCAGTGGAAGCCCCGAACGGCGGCGCTGGTTCTTTGACCAGACGTTAAGCCTTTACGACATCGTCTACCTTGAGGAACTGCGCCGCTACAGGCGGGTCTTAAAATCGCGTAACACGGTTCTCAGGGAAATCGCGGCGAAAAAATTTTTTGGCAGCCCCGAATCCGTCCTTGACGCGCTTGATATTCAGCTTGCGCAAAGCGGCCTTGAACTGATGGAAAAACGGGAGGCGGCTGTCCGGGAATTTTCCGGACTGTTAAGCCCGTTATATAAAGAAGTATCCGGAATTCCAGGCGTCACTGTAAAATACAGTCAGTCCTGGAACAGTCAGGATGCGGGAAAAAAACCGTCAGGCGATGACATCATCAGCCGGTTATGCCAGCGGCGCTCCGCCGATATAGCCGCGGGACTTTCCCTTTCCGGCCCTCACCGCGACCGTTATGTGTTTACGCAAAATGACTGTGAATTTACAGGCAAAGCCTCCACGGGACAGAGGCGGCTTTTGGCTCTGCTGTTAAGAACAGCGCAGGCCCGCTGCTTTTCAGGAAAAACCGGGCAAAACCCCGTGCTCCTTCTTGACGATGTCCTTCTTGAAATGGACGGAGAAAAGCGTAGGAGATTCCTCTCTGTACTGCCCGCTTACGATCAGGCGTTTTACACCTTTCTTCCGGAAGAGCCGTACCAGCGTTATCAGAAAGAGGACACGCTTGTGTACGCGGTAAAATCGGGGAAGGCGGAGCCGCAGATGCACAAATAGGCTCCTAATGTAAATTTCATTTTAATATGTTATATTTTCTTCATGAAAACCGCAGGCGACATACTTTCCGCGCTCTTTGATGAAAGGTTCATGCAAAAGGCGCAGGGGTACTCAAGACTTTTTGCTTCATGGACAGACATAACCGCCAAAAACGGACTTGCCTCCGCCGCGGATCATTCCCGGATTAAGGACCTGGACAGGGGCATACTTTTTATCGAGATGGATCATCCTGGCTGGAAACAGATTCTTCAGACCAAACAGACGAAATTTCTAAACGATTTTCGCATGCGTTTTCCAGAGCTGAATATTTCGGGAATTTCTCTTATACTTGGCTCATCAGACAGCGCGTCCAGTCTGACAAAAACCGGTACGGCGGAGGAAGCTGCGTATTCCACCCCGGCGGAAACAGAAATTCCGGCAGAAAAACCGTCCGCCGCAAGAGGCTATTACGCGATCGGGGATGAAGAGTTCAGGGAGAAACTTATAAAATTGGGGCAGAGCATTGCCGCCGATGAAAAAGTAAAAAGGAGTAAATAATGAAAGATGTCAATATCAGAAAAGGAATGTTATCTGACATTCCCTATTTATATGATGTATGCCTGAAAACGGGAGATAACGGAAATGACGCGTCGGCTCTTTTTTTCGATCCCTATCTGATTGGACAGTATTACGCTGCTCCCTATCTGTTTTTTCACTACGGGATATGCTTTGTGGCCGAGTACCAGTACCGTCCGCAGGGATATATCCTCGGCGTGCCGGATACCGTCTCATTTGAAAAATGGATGGAAGAGCAGTGGCTTCCTCCTCTCCGTCTCCGCTACCCAAAACCTTTTTCGCCGGAGATTGTCCGCTCCGAAAAAGAGGCGTGGATTTTAAACAATATTCACGAAAGAAGATTTCCTGTCGAGTCCAAGAGCATGGACGCGCCAAAGTGGCTTTCGGATTATCCGGCTCATCTTCACATTGACATACTTCCAAGCCTTCAGGGAAAAGGCATTGGGCGAAAACTTATGGAAAAACTTTTTACAGAACTGGAAAAACAGGGAGCGCCGGGTCTTCATTTGGGAGTAAGTTCTTCAAACCCGGGTGCGGTCGGCTTCTATAAAAAATTCGGCTTTACAACGCTGGAGGAAGAAAGCTGGGGCTTTACAATGGGCATAAAGATCAACGAGCGCGGCGAACTATCGTAACCCGTTCGGCCGGAAGGCGCGTGACTAAAATCCGTAAAAATGATACATTTACAATAAATCATTTCAAATTTGTTCGTATTAAGGAATATAGAAAGTGGCCAAGATTGACAAAACCGGAGAAACGCCGGAATTACCTCTGGGAAAAGTTATCCCGATAGCGATAGAAGACGAAGTAAAAACAGACTACCTCAATTACGCAATGTCTGTAATTGTAAGCCGCGCGTTACCCGATGTGCGTGACGGCCTCAAGCCGGTGCACAGGCGTCTGCTTTATTCAATGGATGAACTGGGTCTGCGTCCGGGAGCGGCAACAAAGAAAAGCGCCCGCATTGTCGGCGATACAATGGGTAAATATCATCCCCACGGCGACCTGTCGCTGTATGACGCTCTTGTGCGTATGGCGCAGGATTTTTCGCTTCGCTACCCGATTGTCCATGGACAGGGAAATTTCGGCTCCATAGACGATGATCCTCCGGCAGCCATGCGCTACACCGAGGCGAAAATTTCCAAAATCGGCGATGAAATGCTGCGGGATCTCCACAAGGAAACCGTTGATTTTGTCCCCAACTTTGACGAGTCGGAAATAGAACCGTCGGTGCTTCCTTCCGCCATTCCCAACCTATTAATCAACGGTTCCAGCGGAATCGCCGTCGGAATGGCGACCAATATGGCGCCCCATAATCTGGCAGAAATTTGCGATGCCATCTGCGCTCTGATTGATAATCCCGGTTTAACTAACGATGATCTTATGCGTTATGTCCAGGGACCGGATTTCCCCACAGGCGGGGTTATCTTCGGCAGAAGAGGCATTAAAGACGCGTACAGAACAGGCCGGGGCAAACTTCTAGTGCGCGGAAAATTCAATGTTGAGACTACCAAGCAGGGCAAAGAAAAAATCGTCTTTACGGAAATTCCCTACAACGTGAACAAAGCGCTCCTTATTGAAAAAATCGGCCAGCTTACGCGCGATAAGGTAATTGACGGAATCTCCAACGCGAACGACGAGTCCGATCGCGAAGGAATCCGCATCGTTATCGAATTGAAAAAAGGCGCGATTTTAAAAGTCATATTAAACCAGCTTTTCTCGAATACGCAGCTTCAGACCTCTTTTGGAATCATCAATCTGGCGCTTGTCGGAGGAAAACCGCAGTGCCTCACATTGAGAGAATTGGTTCACTACTTTGTGGAACACCGCGCAGATGTTGTAACCAGGCGTACCCGCTTCGAACTGCGCAAAGCCGAAGAACGCGCCCATATTCTGGAAGGGCTGATCATCGCGCTTGCCAATATCGACGAAGTAATCGCCATTATTAAAAAGAGCCGCGATGTGGCGGCAGCGCGGCTAAAACTTCAGGAACGTTTCCTGCTCTCCGAAGCGCAGTCCGAAGCTATTGTCGAAATGCGCCTGGGCCGCCTGACCAGTCTGGAAATCGAAAAGATTCAAAAGGAACTTGAAGAACTTAAATCCCTCATCGCCTACTACAAGTCGCTGCTTGCCGATGAAAAGAAACTGCGCGGAGTTATCAAGGACGAAACGCGGGAAATCGCCGCCAAATACGGCGACAAGCGGCGCACGGAAATTGTCGCAGGCGAAGTGGAAAATATCAATATCGAAGACCTGATAAAAAAAGAAGAGATGATGATCCTCATTTCCAATCTGGGCTATGTTAAGCGCGTTCCCGTTTCCGCGTACCGGAATCAAGGCCGGGGCGGCAAAGGTATGCAGAGCGCTAAACTCGCCGAGGACGATTTTGTTGAGCAGATATTTGTCGCCTCCACACACGAGTACATCATGTTCATCACAAGCGCGGGCAAGGCGTACTGGATGAAAGTCCACGAATTGCCGGAAGGAAGCCGCACAAGTAAAGGTTCACACATAAAGAGTCTGCTCACGGTTTCTCCCAACGAGGACATAACGGCGATAGTTTCGCTTAAAGATTTCAGCGACAGCGAATACCTCTTCATGGGGACAGCCCGCGCTGTAGTAAAAAAAGTAAAAACCAGCGAGTTTGCCAACGCGAAGACAAGGGGCATTGTCGCGATAAATCTGGACGAAGGTGATAAACTGGTCAGCGCTCTTTTGACAAAGGGCAGTGACGAAGTGGTGCTCATCTCCCGCAGGGGGCAGGCGCTGCGTACATCGGAAGATCTGGTCCGCGCTATGGGACGGTCTTCCCGGGGAATAACCGGCATGAAGCTTTCCAACGGCGACGAACTGGCGGGTATGCTTCGTGTTGTATCTGACGAGAAAATGCTGATCCTCTCTGAATACGGTTATGGAAAGCGCGTGGACTTCAGCGAATTCTCGTCACACGGACGCGGTACGGGCGGGCAGAGAATTTACACAGTTACAGACAAAACCGGCGAAATAATCGGCTGTGTCAGCGTACTGGATAATGAGGATATAATGTGCATTACAAGCCAGGGAAAGTCAATAAAACTGAAAGTGAATGATATCCGCATAATGGGCCGTTCCGCCCAAGGAGTGCGTTTGCTCAGTATTGACAAGCCGGATTTTGTAATTGGTCTGGACAGAATAGTTAAAGAAGAGGAAGCTTCCGGCCTGAGTTCCGGGGAACCTGCTCCGCAGCCGGATGAAGAAAAAGCGGAGACGCAAATCTCAAATGAAACCGCCGCGCAGGATGAGCGGCTTCCCTTTGATGAAGACTGAGAATTTTCAGGAACCACAAATCATGAAGTATTTGTTGATTTTAGTTTGCGCGGCATCATGTTTGATGAGCTGCGCCGCCACTGGCGGTATCCATCTCGAGGAATCACTAACAATCCGGCTGGCTGAGACAGAGCCTGTTGTGCCTGAAACGCAGCCCGTTTTGCCTGTTTTTTCCTTTATTGCCGGAAAAGACTGGAAGCTGATAGGGGTTTATATTAACGGAGAGGATACCCGGTTCAGACGGGAAAACCTACCGCGCGAATCGGCAAAGAATTGCTTCACTCTTAAATTTGATTCCGGGACAGTAAGCGGAACAGGAGCGCCGAACTTGTTTTCCGCGCCGTATGTTTCCGGAGATAATAATTCAGTCAAAATTCTGCCAATGCGCTCTACATTAATGGCTGCTCTTTTTGAGCCGGAAAACCTTAAAGAACACGAGTTTTATATATATCTACAGAATGTCAGCGCATGGGAACTCGCTGATGAAAAACTGACGCTTCTCTCAAAAACCAAAGATGAACAGGAAGTCCGGCTGGTTTTTGATTTCTAATGTTTCACGTGAAACAAAAAAGAAATTTACCACGAACAAATCCGAACAAGCCCGAACAGATAATGAGAATTTTTAAATTTTCACACGGGGACACGGAGCTCACAAAGTCACGGAGGAGAGAGACAGGTATCAGTTCCAGTCGTAATTGATGATGAATATTTAGATATTAGGTTCAGGATGGATTTATTTATGCAAGGGAAAGTAATTATTGAATTTAATATCTATAGAAAAAATAATAGGCGCTCATAAAAAGCTGCTTCTGACTTACTTAAGATTAACAGACACAATGATTGGGTTCATATTGAATTTTTGTGTAGAATTAATGAAAAACGATTTTTACAGGATAATTAACGGTTATATAAGTTAACAAAGATAAATTCTTCCTCCGTGTTCTCCGTGCCTTTGTGCCTCTGTGTAAATTTTGGGGAGGAAGATGACTATATCAACGAGTATATGCTGAGGGTATATCCGAAGAAAAGCGGGAAGTTGCCTTGAGGCTCAAAAAGATGGGACTTTCGCATGAACAAATTGCCGAAGGTTCCGGATTACCGCTGGATGAGATTCAAGGATTATAGTTCTGTTGAATTAACAACTCGCCGTTTACGACTCCGTCTTTAACCCGCCGCTTACCGCCCTTTCCGCTTTTTTCCGCGCTTGCCGCTTTTTTGCCTGGAGACGCTTTTCTTTGGCGGCTTTGCCAGGTTTTGTGGGACGCCGTTTTTTGGGGAGTCTCGCGGCGGCGGCGATTAAAGCCTCCATCCGGGAGTACGCTCTCTCCAGGTTTGTCCGTTGGGAGCGCTCCTCATCCGAAGTTAAAACAAATTCACCTTCATTGGAAATGCGGTTGGCAAGGAGAGATTTTACCCGCTCAAGCTCCGTTTCACAAAGCCCGTCTAAATCGTCAATGCGCAGCCTCAATGTTACCTTTGTGTTGACCTTGTTGACATTCTGCCCCCCAGGGCCTCCGGAACGGGAAAACCCGGCATCGGCGAAAGCGTGAATTGATTGCCGCAGCAGGTTTAAATCCATTAAATCCTTTTTCTCCCTGCTGCATTCCAGAGTTTTCTTATCAGCCCGATTCGTCCGAGAAGCAGCCAGTATAAAAGAGCGAGCAGTAACAGAATGGGAATGCCGAAGATGACGATACCGATTATGATCACAATCAGGGTGGAAAGGAAGCCGCTGAAGCTGTTGAAAAGTTCTTTTACGCGCTCTCCAATCGTATTGTTCTGCCGCGGTGAGGAAGCTGCCGGACCAAGGAGGGTCAGATCGACTGTGGCATAATCAACCCTGTCCGCAAGGTTTCGCAATTGCACTCCGGTTCCTTCGATGTCGTATTGTAGATCGGAAATATACCTTTCTACCGAAAGTATCTCTTCGATGGTTTTGGCTTTTTCAAGATATGACTGGTATGTTTTTAACAGCTCCTTTTTTGTGGCAAGCCGTCCTTCAAGATCGTAATAACGAAGGGTTACATCTTCCGTGTTTTCGCTGCGGCGAAGCAGTCTTCCTATGCCGTTCATTTCCGCGAGGAAAATTTCGTATACAGGAGCCGGAACGCGCAGCGAATAATTAAAGGAGTTTTCCTCAATATTGGTCGAAGCGGCATAAGCGCCGAATTTTTCCATAAGGCCGGAAACTGAGGCATCCGCTTTCTCAAGATTTTCAACCCTGACTCTGATGCTTGCCCGTTTTATCAGTTTGCGTTCGACATTTGAATTTGCGCCCCCTGCCGCTTCAGACTGATGATCTCTATACATTTCTGCGTCAGATTCAAAATGCTGTGATTCTGCCGCCGCCATTCCCGATCTGTCATACGCCGCTGACATTGTTCTTGCGCCTGACATTGAATGATTTGCCATAACAAATTCCTGGGATTTCCGGCTGCACCCAAAAACCAGTAAAACCGGCACTAACATAGTGAGTAATATCACTCTCTTTTTCATTTTTGATCCTCCGCTTCCTGTTTTCACAAATTCAATATACTACAAAATCAGGTTTTTGACATAAGTGACTGACACCGTAACGGATTTAATGTATAATCCCGAAAGGAGCGTCTAATATGGAAAAATTCAAAATAAAACTGGTTAAACTGGAGAATGTGCGCCGCGCGGTATCCCAGGCGGTTTGCGGTTTCCGGGCCAATAACAGAAAGGCGCGTATGGAATTCCATATTGATAACGATGTCCGGAAAGAGTACGGCCTGAAAGACAGTCTTTTTTCATTGACCGGCAATGTGGTTCTTGCCGATTTGAAACAGACGCGGGAGCTGGCCGCAAAATTCAACCTTAAACAGGATCCCTCTCACCCTGAACTGTACATTAAGGCAGGGCAGCTTTTCGCGATGGGTCTGATTGACGAGATACTCCATTATGTTGTCGCTCTTTACCGCGAGCAGGTACGCTCCGATGTTTTTGAAACGGCTCTGGACAGGCTTCATAATAATCTTGGCAAAAATAAAACCAGCAGACTTTTATCTTCTTTTTCCGGGCAGTTCCCCCCCCGCGATGTGTACACGGGCGAAATGCAGATCAACGAGTATTTGAACAGCAAGGAAGACGGCGAAAGCTGCCGCGCCCTCTCCATAGAAGAGACCATGCTTCTGTCGCTTGCGAACCTTAACCCGGCTTTCGCTCCTTTCAAATTTATGTTTGATGACAAGAAACTTTCCAGCAGTACGATTTACCCGGACGCCATCGAGGAACTGAAGGCGCACTTTAAAGAAATGCCGGCTTTCGGTCCTGACGGTTTAAATCTTTGGGATTTGCTTCGCGCTCCGGCGCTTGCTTCTCCTGATTCGCTTTTGGGTCAGCTTGAGTATATGCGCAAACACTGGGGGTTCCTCCTTTCTAAATTTATGATGAGGCTTTTAATGAGCCTTGACGTTATCAACGAAGAAAACAAGCCGGTCTTCTTCGGGCCGGGTCCGACTGAGGTTTTAACTTTCGCGGGTCTTGATGAATACGAAAAATTCAGCCCCGATCAGGACTGGATGCCCAAGACGGTTCTGATGGCAAAAAGCACGCTTGTCTGGCTCTTTCAGCTTTCGCAGAAATACGACAAGGAAATTACGCGGCTGGATGAAATTCCCGATGAGGAACTTGATCTGCTTGCCTCACGCGGTTTTACAGGTTTATGGCTTATCGGGATTTGGGAGAGAAGCAAGGCGAGCAAGACGATCAAACAGTGGACTGGCAATCCCGAAGCGGCGGCTTCCGCTTACAGCCTGAACGATTATGATATTGCGGCGGAACTTGGCGGCTGGGGCGCTCTTACCAATTTGCGGGAGCGCTGCATTCACAGGGGAATCCGCCTTGGTTCGGACATGGTGCCCAACCATACCGGCATCGACAGCAAGTGGGTAATTGAGCACCCCGGCCGTTTTCTTCAGCTTTCGTATCCGCCGTTTCCCACCTATAACTACAACTGCGGAAATCTTTCTGGCCGCGACGATATTACCGTTCAGATCGAAGAGCACTATTTTTCCCGCAGCGACGCAGCTGTCGTCTTTAAACGAATCGACAACAGCACAGGGGAAACGCGCTACATTTACCACGGCAACGACGGCACCTCCATGCCGTGGAACGACACCGCGCAGATTGACTTTTTAAACCCCGAAGCGCGCGAGGCGGTTATCCGCACAATTATCGGGGTGTGCCAGCAGTTCTCCATTGTGCGTTTTGACGCCGCGATGACTTTGGCAAAGAGGCACATTCAGCGGCTCTGGTTTCCGGCTCCCGGCACAGGCGGGGCAATCGCAAGCCGCGCGGAACAGGCAATCACTACCGAGGAATTTAACA